>ERZ869991.9-NODE-9-length-44545-cov-5.161914_pt1 | contig 44545 bp, 33 predicted proteins | sample MGYA00520862_ERZ869991 | MGnify/ENA primary metagenome ERZ869991 (study PRJEB32232, sample SAMN07284978) | human gut metagenome | biome: human-associated habitat; material: feces | host: Homo sapiens | place: Tanzania | collected 2014-08-11 ...
CCACCCAAGCTATCGACGACAAGCTTCGCCTCAATAGTTATGTGCGCGTCAATGGCAAACTTTGCAAAGAAGTGTATCACCGTCAGCCCGACGGCTCTATTTTGCACCTTTATCAGCCCTTGGCTATTGTCTTGGATATTGACGAAACGGTTATTGATAATAGCGGCGTTGAAGCTTGGTGTTTGATCAATAATATTCCTTACAATGAACAGTTGTGGAGCGCTTGGTGTCAAGGCCAAGGTGCCGAGCCTGCTATGTGCCGTGAAGTACCTGGTGCTGTCAGCTTCTTGCTTTATTGCCAAGAACTGGGCATTACTCCTATTTATCTGACCAATCGCGATGAATCTTTGCGCGAAGCTACTCTCAAAGCTTTGGTAAACTTAGGCTTAAATACTCCCGACTTAAATGAACGCTTAATTTTGCGCGACAAAAAACGTGATAAAGCTGGCGCTAAAAAGATTGTAGAAGATCTGAAAATTTCTGCCTCTAGCATTTTGGGTAAAGATATTGCCCAAAATTACAGCGATAAGGCTGGCCGCCGTGTAGAAGTGCGCACTCAATATGAAGTAATTGGCTGGTTTGGCGATAACTTGTATGATATGCCCGTTTTTGTTGACAGTGAAATGACCAACAATAAAGAAATTTTGCAAGATCGCAACGAGCAAGTAAAGAGCAACATTACCAAACTGGGTAACACTTTCTTCCTCTTGCCCAATCCTATTTATGGCAGCTGGCTCAAAGAGCAGACCGTGCCTCCTATGGAAATGCGCAAATATATCGACGATTACGGTTTTGGCGCTTGGTATACAAAAAACAAGAATAAGATCCACGGCACCAGCGGTCGCTAGTTTATTTTCTTCGATATAAAGGTAAGTTCTGCCGCCCCTCGTGTTTGGTCAATTGAGGCTTCAATGCGGGGGGCGTCAGTATATGTGATTTTTTTTGTTTAGCCAGGGCTAAAATTTGGCCAAGGCTGATTTTATGAAAAAAGGAAGTTTCTCTATGTCGAAATGTCCCGCCTGTCAGGCTGAATGTGAACCCGGTAGCCGTTTTTGCATGGAATGCGGCGCTTCTTTGCCGCCAGCTAAGGCTGAGTCTTCTGTGTCCCCACGTCCTATTTCCAGCTTTGGCGTAGTACAATCAGCTATGGCCGCTCAAGAAGCGTCTAATCAGAACCCACAAAATGCGGCCGCTTCTTCTGCTTCGCCAATGGCTAAGGCTCCGTTAGGGGCAACAATTCCGCAAAAGCAAGTTATACCGTCGCCTTCTAAATCGTTAAAAGTCGATATTAGCAAACAGGCTGCTGCTTCAAGCGAATCGCCTAAAGAGACTCAGCCTTTATCTAAGCCGACCGCGAGCGCGACCCTCGAGCGTCCTTTTTCGTCGGCTTCTACCAATTCGGCGCCACTTACTGCTGCTATAGCCTCGCCTGTCGACGCTTCTAAGCCCACAGCGGAAACTACTCGAGCTGCTTCTGAAGCCAATAATGGCAACGCTATGCCTAATAATACTGGCGAATTGCACAAATGGGTGGAAAATTCGGTAGCTCAATGGAGTGACAGCGTGTCCGAAAGCAGCTCGAAAGCCCCCGCGCCTGCCGCTTCGCATGTTGCTAATGCCAAGCAAGGGCCGAGCTTGGAGCCAAAGCAAAGCGGAGCTTCTGCTGCGGCGGCAGCTCCCTTTAGTTCTGCTTTTGCTGCCGCAGATAAAGTAGCTCCGCCTCAGGTTGCGCCTCAAAATACAGCCGCTCCTAGAACAACGTCTACTCGACCTGCAGCTTCGGCACCGCGTCGCCAGCCTGTTGTAAGGCCGCAGCTAGAAGCTATAGCTCAAGAAGAGCAAGATAGTAAAGTTAAGAAAAACTTTTATTCTGGTTTAGCTTTAGGCTGCTGCGGCGGCATGGCTTTGGCAATAGTTTCTATACTTATTTTCCTTATATTTGTGGGAGCGGCTCTAAACGACTAAGCGTGCCAAGCAAATTTTAGGCTAAAAGCCTAAAATTTGCTTGGCATTAAGGTTTTCATTAAGCCAGGCAAAGCCATTTTCAAGGCTATAGCCACACCTACAAGCGATTCGCCAGCGATAATACCGGAAGCTACCGGCACTACATAGTCGTCAGACATTTGCTTGTGTTTCTTCTCTAAGTAGGTGGCAATGCAAGCGCCAATAAACATAGATAAAGAGTTGTAGAAGGGGATAACCATAGCTAAGCCCAAGCCGGTAGCTGAAGGGATAAATTTGCGCCATTTTTCTGGCAAGTATTTCTCCAACAGAGGAATAGCAATACCAATTAAGCAACCGATGAGCATACCCAATTGAGCGGTAGGGTGCAAAGCGCTAAAGCCGTCTTTCAAAAGCTCAGCTACTTTAGCCCAAACTTGAGCGCTAGGAGCGGGCCATTGATCGCCGCCTAAGACGGAAGCATCGGGAACGATCAAGTAAAAAGCGGGCACTGCTACCAAAGTACCGGCAAAGATACCACTAAATTGGGCTAAAAACTGTTGTCTGGGATTGGCACCCAATACATAACCACTCTTGAGGTCGGTAAGTAAGTCGGCGGAAGAGCCGGCCGCACCGGCAGTTAAACCGGCGGTCATCAAGTTGGTAGTTATATTGGAGGGAGCTAATAAACCAAAAGTCAGCTGAGTAATTTTACCCATGGCGCCGACGGGGGTAATGTCGGATTCACCAGTAGCACGACAGGCAACTAAGGCCAGGAAGAAAGTAGCTATTACGGCGATTAAGCCCATCCACCAAGTGGTGTGGAAGATAAAGTGAAGCACTAAAATGCACCCGACGCCGGAAATAAGCGTACCTAACATAAACCAAGAGGTCGGGACTTCGATGTCTTCCAGGGGATCGTGTACTTTTTCTTTTTTCTTGCCGAAGATGTTGGCCAAACCGCTGAAGGCGCGGGCCATAGTCTTCCATTCCATAAAGAACATGGTCAAACCGGAAGCTACCATAATAGCGGCGCCAGTCCAGGTGCTCCAACCTACTATAGTGCGATAGCCGCTATCTGCTAAAGCAGCGCTATCAATAGCACCGATATTGGTCATCCAAGGGGCCAGTACCCCGTAGCAAAGAATACCTCCCAAGAGCATCGACCACGAAACGCGCCAACCAACTAAGGCGCCGGCGGCAATCATCACGCCGCTAATGTCGAAGCTGAAGGTTAGGCTCTTCATAGAGTAGCCACAAATTGAACCAGGGAAGGCTATTTGGCTGGGAATTTTGCCCCAACCATCGCGTAAAAAGGCCAACAAGCCGCCGCCCAAACCTGCTATTCCCAAAGCTTTGGCTTTGCGTATAGCTTCGGCACCGTGAGAGTGTAAGCTGCGTAAAGTTTCGGCACAGGCTATGCCGGAAGGGAATTTTAACTGTTCGATATTGATCATTTGGCGTTTCATGGGAATAGCCATACAAACTCCCAGAGCGGCCAAGAAGAAAGTCCAAATAGTTAAAACACCCCAACTCATATGGGTGCCAGTCAGGATTAGGTAGGCTGCAATAGCTGAGACCATAGTGCCGCCGGTAGAGTAACCAGCTGACGAAGCGCAAGATTGCATACAGTTATTTTCCAGAATGCTCATTTGCGTCTTGAAAATTTTAGGAAATAGCGAGTGCAAAGTTGTCCAAATCGAATAAGACAAAATACAAGCTGTAATGGCTACACCTAAGCCCCAGCCGGTTTTTAAGCCTACGTACAAATTGGACAGAGACATGACGCCGCCAATCAATGCGCCCATAATTACGGCTCGAGCGGTAAGCTGGGGAACGCCAGGTCCTTGATAGACATGATGGAACCAGTAATGTTCCGGATCTTCGCCTTCTTGAAGCGGGGGAGGAGTTTGTACCCCTTCTTCGCGGCCCTTTTCTGGAGCGGCTTCAGCTGCATACTCAATAGGGGACTCAATCGGAACTTCTTCTTCCTCTTGACTGTTTAGTTCAGGCAAAGAGGTTTCATCTTGAGGCTGTTGGGCAGAAGTTGGCGGCAATGTAGTGCCAAGAGCTTCTTTATCCTCAATCTTGGTGTTTGAATTTTCGTTTGTCACGTTTATACAACGTTCTCCTCTTTGGATCTTTTGTGCAACCTCAAATTCAAAAAAGCAGTGCTCTTTTTGATAAAGCTGCATTTGAGACAATTTTTTTTGGTCTATACCATCTTTTTTTGAATACCAACTGTTAAAGCTTTTCTTTTTCTAATTTGTTCCCTTTTAGCAAAATGTTGATTATTGGTACTGAATGTACAATTGCTTAACCAATTTAGCCACAGTTGGGGCGGGAAAAGCTCTTGTTTTCTAGAAAAAAAGGCCCAGCTATAAATAAAAAAATTGTTGCATCATTAACTTTAGAAAAAGGAAGAAGATAAAAAGTGAGCCCTTTACATTTGCGCCATCAAGCTTTAGCTAAAGCCTTGGCTCCTTACAGTGCCCTTTTGAGTAGCGGCTTCGAGCAGTGCCGCAATTATCCAGACAATATTTATCCTTTCCGACCGGCCAGCCACTTTCTCTATTTCGCTGGTTGGGCCGCTCCGGGCAGTTATTTCTTACTTCACGAAGGTCAGGCTCATCTATTTTTGCCACCTTATACTTTAGACGACATCATTTGGAGCGGCCCCGGCGAGGATCCTCAAGAAGCAGCTTCCCGCAGCGCTTGCCAAGTCCATTGCACCGATGAATTGGAAGCTTTTTTACTCGAAATAAATCCTGATCGCTTAGTGGCTTTACCCTTACCTGACGAAGCGCAAAACTTAGCTTTTGAGCCATTCTTAGGCAGAGTTCCCAGCCTGGATTACGAGCCGGATCGCCGCTTAGCCAAAGCGGTAATCGATTTGCGCTTACATGCCGACTCAGCCGCTAAGCAAGAGTTGCGCGACGCTTGTAAACTTACTGTACAAGCCCATTTAGCCGGTTTGCGTGCCTTGCCTAAAGCTAAAAATGAATACGATATAGCTGCAGCTATGTTACAAGTCGTCAATCAAGCCGGAGGCTCGCTCTCTTTTAATCCCATTATTAGCACTTCCGGCGAGCGTTTGCACCAAATAAAGTTGGGAGCCGCTTTGGCTGCCAATCGTTTGCTTTTGGTCGATTTCGGTGCCGAAAATAAAAACGGTTGGGCTGGTGACATAACTAACACTTGGCCGGTTAGTGGCCATTACACTCCCGTGCAAGCGCAAATTTACGATATTGTTTTAGCTGCTCACCGCCGTTGCGCTGGAGCTCTCAAAGCCGGAGTCAACTATGCCGATGTCCATCGTTTGGCTTTGGAAACGTTTGCTGAAGGCTTGGCCGATTATGGCCTTTTGCAAGGCGGTACCATCCAAGAATATGTTGAGAAAAATGTACTATCCTTGTTCATGCCTCACGGCATTGGCCATTTAATGGGCTTAGACGTGCACGATATGGAAGACTTGGGCGATTTGGCTGGCTATGCTCCCGGACGTGAGCGCAGTCCGCTGTTAGGTTGGAAGAGTTTGCGTCTCAATAGAGATTTAGAGCCCGGTTTTGTTTGTACTATCGAGCCCGGTTTATACTTTATTGCCGAATTGTTGCAACATAGTGATTATGTGGACTTAGTGCGGAAATATGTCAATTCTGATAAGTTGCTTCCATGTTTAGAAGAAGTGCACGGCATTCGCATTGAACGTGATTATATGGTGACTGAAACTGGCAGCGAGTTGCTTACTCCCGGTATGCCCACCGAGAGAAACGAAATCGAAGAGTATATGGCTCAAAATTAAAGTCTGTCTTTTTTAGAGCGACAGAGAAAGGAACAATATTATGCCTTCCGGAGATGGCAAGCCCCATTTGGTGCTGCGTAGCTATGAAAAAAAAGTTAAGCGTATTAATAGCGGCCGTTACCTCACACAAAAGTTGAATCTTCAAGGAAATCCTTTTGTAGTTTTTTGCACCAATGAGCATTGTGACGCTTATATCTATAGAGAATGCGCTTTGCCTTTTTGGTCAGAAGATTGCCAAATAGAGCTGGGAGTATTGCGTTGCCCTGAGTGCGGAGCTCCCGTGGTTCGTCCCGATTCTCCTTTGGATCGTCAGGAAATCAATATTTAGCTTTAATTTGTATACTCATAGGGAGGCGTATTATGCGGCTTTGTATTTTGGGCGGAGGCCCCGGCGGCTACACTGCGGCTATAAGGGGTGCGCAACTTGGCTTTGAAGTTACCTTGATAGAACAAGATAAAAATTTGGGTGGTACTTGCCTAAATCGCGGCTGCATTCCCACAAAAGCTTTAGTAGAGTCAGCTTTGCGTTTTCAAGCTGTTAAAGAGGCTGCTTCTTTTGGAATAAACTTAGCAAGTGCTCCTTGTATAGATATGGCTAAAGTACAAGAACGCAAAAATGCTATAGTGCGCCGTTTAGCTATGGGTATAGACTCTCTTTTGAAGCGCAACAACGTAAAAGTTGTGCATGGTCGCGGCCGTTTGCTTAATGCAACGTCTATTGAAGTAAATGGAGAAAATATAGAGTTCGATCGCTTAGTTTTGGCAGTCGGCTCTTCGGCAGCCGTACCGAAAATTTTCCCTATAGATGGCGAGCGCATTTTAACTTCCGATCATATCTTGAATTTAGCTGAAGTGCCTCAATCGCTCATTGTTGTGGGCTCCGGAGCTGTAGGCATGGAATTTGCCTCGATCTTTACTTCTTTGGGAACGCAAGTTAGTATTGTTGAATTGGCTGATCGCTTGCTTCCTCTAGAAGATGCTGAAGTATCAGCGGAGATGCAGCGTTTATGCCGCAAAGCCGGTTGGAAAATATATACCGGAGCCCACATAGAAAAAGTGGAGCGCACCGATGTGGGCGTGCGTGTGTGGGGACAAGGTTTGCCTGATAATGGCGCCGGCCAAACTTACTTAGAAAGCGCTTATCTTTTGGCAGCTGTTGGGCGCCGCCCCAATTTAGCCAATCTCGGCTTAGATGAAGTTGGTATAAAACTTACCGAACGCGGCTTTGTTAAAGTTGATCGCTATATGCGCACCGAAGTAGACAATATCTATGCTATCGGCGATATTATACCTGCGCCTCAATTGGCTCATATGGCCGCTGCCGAAGCTATTGTGGCTGCAGAGCATGCCGCCGGTTTAGAGCCGGAACCTCTCCATTACGAGCAATGTCCTTCGGCAACTTACTGTAGCCCTGAGGTTGCCAGCGTGGGACTTACTCAGGAAAAAGCCGAAGAACTTGGGCATAAGCTGGCAGTTGGCAAATTCCCCTTGGCAGCTTTAGGTAAAGCCAATATCAGCGGCCATACAGACGGCTTCGTAAAAATTATCGCCGATGCCGATAGCAAAGTGGTGCTCGGTTTACATATTATTGGCGAACACGCTTGCGATTTAATTGCCGAAGGAGCTTTGGCTTTACATAAAGTAGCTTCCTTGGAGGATGTTGCTTCTACTATTCATCCTCATCCTAGTCTTTCCGAATCTGTAGCCGAAGCTGCACACCATGCTTTAGGCATGCCTATAAACTTTGTTCCTGCTCCGGCCCGTCGCTCTAGACGCGTTTCGTAACATTACTTTTGCGAAAACAGAAAGGCATTTTTGGCGTGACCAAGGTACCCGAATCTCCAATTGTCGATTCTGACAACTTTTTGGCTGAAGAAGAGCTGTGCATTCCTGAAGTTGGCTCTACAGAATGGAAAAAAAATATCGCCAAGCCTGAATGGCTCAAAGTGCGTACACGCACCACAGTTTCCTATGGCGCTGTAAACAGTGCACTGAAAAAGCAAACTTTGCATACAGTTTGTCAAGAAGCCCGCTGTCCCAATATTTCCGAATGTTGGAGCTGCGGCACGGCTACTTTTATGATCTTGGGCAGCATTTGCACCAGAGGTTGCGCCTACTGTGCCGTAACCAAAGGACAGCCGTTGCCTTTGGAAGAGCAAGAAGCCGAACGTGTAGCTCAAGCTGCCGCCGATTTAAACATAAAATATGTAGTCATAACTTCCGTAACTCGCGACGATTTGGCTGATGGTGGAGCATCTCGTTTTGCCGAAGTTATTCGAGCTGTCAAAGCCGCTTCACCACAAACTAAAGTAGAAGTGCTCATACCAGATTTTGGCGGCGACTTGGAAGCGCTGGATATGGTGCTAGCATCTGGGCCCAAAGTGCTCAATCATAATGTGGAAACTGTACCTAGACTTTATCCACGTTTACGTTCTCGTGGTCATTATCAGCGTTGCCTAGATATTCTCAGGCATGCCAAAGAATATGCCCAAAAACATCCTGAGGCTCAAATGATGACTAAGTCTGGACTTATGGTCGGTTTGGGTGAAAGCCATCGCGAAGTTTTGCAAGTTATGGACGACTTGCGCAGCGTAGGCACAGATATTCTGACTATCGGACAATATTTGCGACCTAGTTTAAAAAATGTCCCCGTTATGCGTTATCGCACTCCGGATGAATTTGCTTTCTATCGTCGAGAAGGGCTAAAGCGTGGCTTCAAATATGTCGAGTCTGCTCCTTTGGCTCGTTCCTCCTATCACGCTCGCTCCCACTCGGAGTCTTTGTAGAGTGAACAATGTGCAGCCTAAGCTAAAACAGTCGGCTGCGCCTATCTATTATTTTTTTAACAGAAAAACTGTTGAGTACGTTTAGTGAAAGGCAGGGATGGCTATGTTTCGGGTTTTGAAAAATATTTTTCGCAAAAAAAAGACTGCCCAGGCAGAAAAGACCGAATTTACCGGCTATAAAGCAACGGAAGTCGGTTTCTCCCTCCTTCGCGACGACGATGGCGAAGTTGCTTTCTGTCTAGGCAACGAGGCCCAAACTCTTTTCAGAGTTCGCGATCTTGTTTTAAGTCAGCCGGAAGTCTCACAGCGTGAACGCGCCGGAGCTTCCGCTTCTGTATATAAATTCAGTACCGATTTTTTAGTTACTTGTATCAAATCAGTTGCAGACATTGATTTCACCCAACCTTTAAAAATCGAAAAAACTGAATGTATTAAGGGATATGGCGGTCGCCAAGGACTGGATATTCAAGTTCGCTTTGGCTCTGAATCGGTGCGCTATCTTGTCGAATTGGATGAAGATTGTCCGGCTCTCGATTTTACCGAAACTTGTTCTCATGAACCCAAAAATATCAAGATCCCTCCCGTAGCCCAAATGGTCGACTTCTTGACTACGGTGATTAAGCCAAATCGTACGGTGTTTAGTTGTTTGCTGGGATTGGTGCGCCATTCTCAAAATGAACATGTTTTAGAGACGGTTAATTTTATTAGAGACAACTTTGCCGATTGTCAAGAACTTTTAGATTGCGATATCGCCACCTTGAGCGAGAGTTTGCACAATAAAGGCTTACTTATCAATGCTAATATTTTGGCGGCCACTTGTATATTAGTCGACATTTTTGCCGAAAAGTTGAGTAAAAATGAACTTAAGGCTAGTTTGGACAAAAAGCATACTGTAAAAATCAGTCCTTTGAGCTATCGGACTGTTGAAGCGTTTTTCACTGAAAATGCAGCTACTGAGCAAGATAAAGAGCTAGAAAAAGTTTGCAATTTTCTGGATATAACCATGAAACAGCGAACTTTTCGCTCGACAGTTTGCGATATAGCCGAAGATGGTGGCAGTGAAGAGACCGCTGCGGTTTTGCATAGATTGTTGGAGTTGGTACCGGAAAAAGAAGATCCTGCTTTTGAACAATGTGCCCTTTGCTCGCTATTTGAAGCTTATGGCAAAAAAGTTACTCCCGGTACTCTTTCAGCTTTTTGTCTTTATACCGACTTGAAAGCCAAAATTATTGATGAAGATCTTATAGAACAATTTTTGCCGGAAACTTATCTAAGCGAGCATTCTCTTTATTCTATGCTAGTTGTTGGGCGTGCTTTCGGGCTTAATTTAGTAGGTTTAACTTTAACTGGTGAAAAGTGTGAAGACGCCTTGCACGATTTTAGCAAGTTGCTAGCTCTCAGCAACAAAGGGGCTTTGGCTTCTTTCTTAGATACGCAAAGCGGTTCGGCTAAGATCCTTTATGTAAAAGACAGTAAAGAATTACAAAAGCTTTGTACTGAAAAGTATTCTTTCAGTGGTTGCATTATTATCGGTTTGCCTATTTTGGAAAAAGTTTCCACTTTAGACATGTCGGCATTTTTGCAAAAGGGATTGCCTCTTTTAAGTTGTTTTATCGACGAACAAAAGAGATTGCGCTGGACAGTATTCAGCGCTCGTCAAGTTGGTGAAGTGCCTTTTTCCTTAGTGGGACGCTACGGATTTGTAGAGGGATACGAAGCTTATCGATTCCACAACCGAGTTGTAGGTAGAATTGTCAAAAGTAGTGCCGACAAATTAGTAGGTAAGACTAATATTGCTGCTGCTTATACAGATGAAAAGGGAGCTATCTCTTATCGCTTTATAGCTAAAGCCGATAATGTCGAAAGTTTTGTCGCTCCTTCCGACAGCGGTTTGAGTTTTGCTGGTGAAATTGCCGAATTCCCTCGTTTTAGGGGCTTTCTGGGACGAGTATATGAAAGTAGCCAAAAGTTGCTGGCCGGCTTAGTACAAGATGAAAATGCCTTCGAGCCATCTTTGGAAGCTTGCTTCAAAGGCAGCCAGGCTGCGCTCTCCGAGGACGCTTCTTTAGTTTCAGTAGCTCAAGATAAAGAGGCTTTGGCTATTTTGCGCCGCTTGTTGCGTTCTGAAGAGTTTGTGGCCTCTTTGGAAGGAGCTGTGGAACGCTTTGCTTGTTGGCGCCTTTCTATTTTGTTAGGCTCAGAGAAAAACCAGTTGCATGGCAACTTGCAACTGGCTCCTAAACTTATCGAAGCTCTGAAAATGCCTACTTTAAGCCAAGTAGCGGTCATGATGGTTATTTACGGTATTCTCAATAAGCCGGGAACGATCTTAAATTCTCAGCAAATTTTGTGGAATCCGGCTCAGTTGCGTCGCAAGATGCAAGACAGCTTATTCGCTCTCCTTGGCAATTGCTCTGAAGCTGAAGGACAAGTTGCCTGTCGTTTACTGGCTGCAACTCCCTTAATTTCTGTTAAAGACAGTTGCGAAAGCTCGGCTAATAAATTGCGCTCGCTTTTAAAAAATCAGCAGTTGGCTAGAGCTGCAGCTGAAGCTTTGGCCTGGCTTTCTCTGTCTTTAGGCGTCCATTTCCCTGCCGAAGTAGTTTGCGAAGGTTGGGAACGCGCTGATATTGTCGATCTTATGGAAGCAGAAGCTGCCGAAGAGGCTGCCGAGCGGGTGCGTCGCTGGCTTGACGATCCTAATAAAGATTCAAGGGAAAAAACTTTGGAAGCTCCCGCTTTGGCCAATATTAGAGGTGAAGAGCCCAAAATCAAGTTGCTCAGTCGCTACATGATCAAGGTAGATGGTGCTTTTCAGCGCGAAAATGCGACTCAGTCCCGTCCTTATTTAATTCTGCCTCCCAATTTTGCTAATGTGCAGCGTCAAAAGTTAGTGGCCGCTTGGCACAATTTTTTGGCCGCTCGCAATATGTCATTAAGTAATCGTGAATATGGCATGAACTTATTTGATAGTTTTTGCAATTATTTGCCCGGTTATGAAAATACGTCCAACAATGAAGTGGCAGTGCGTGAATTAGATATTTTCCAATTGCCAGGCGGCCGTCGCTTAGAGCCGGGATCCGATCCTTTCTTTATCAAATTGGCTTCTTTGATCCCTCCGTCTTTGCGTACCGACGAGTTTGAGGCTTCTTCTTTGCCAGTTATTTGTCGCTGTCCTTATGGCACAAAAGACGGAGAGGCTATAGATTTAGGCACTTGTGAAGTTTTCAATGTCGATAATGGAGAATGGGTTTCCTTCGTCGATTTCCGTTTTTGCATGGCTTTGCATTTAAGTGCCGATAATCGCGTTTTGTATGAAACTTTAGGCTATATCTATTCCAAGGTGCTTAAAGCTAAGCAAGCCGATTGCGGCTTCGAGCTTGAAACAAAACGTCCTGAAGGCCTAATTTCTGCTGACAATAAAGAAATTATTCCTCCGGAGCAAAAACGCAAAGTTTGTCTCACTTTGGAAAATTTAGCAACCAATTTGGCGGAAACTTTCGCTCTAAATAAAGAGCAAAGCGCCAAAGTTGTGACTATTCTTTTGGGACTTAGAAAGAATAGCTATTACAAACTTCCTTCCTATCTTGAAAATCGTTGACATATTCCCCATGGCTAAAGCCAGGGGCTTTACGGCACTTGCGGTAAGAAAAAGTTTTTAAATCTTTAGGAATTGGAAATTTTTTCTGTAAAAAATCCTTAGTTCGTTTACAAGCGCCGCGCTTTCAGTGATAATAAGGCTAAACTAAAATTATTCTTCTTAAGGAGGAGCTTTCGATGGACGGAATTGGCAATTTAGCCAGCATTATGGGAAGCGGCTTCTCTTCCCTTACTTCTTTAGTTAAGAGCTTCGACAATACTAACAAAGAGTGTGGCACCGGAGCTGGTGTAGATTACTCTGCCGCTATCAACGATCTGCGCGAAAAATTAGAAGCTTGTGGCGTGGAAGTTCCTGAAAATACTACCAATTCTTTCAGCGTTTTGGGCAATCAAGCCGAAATGCAACAATCTATTTTAGATTTGAGCAAGCTCGAAGAAAAAGAAAATAAGAGAGCTCAAATCGAAATGGAGAGAGAAGCTGACAAAGTTGAGTTGGCTAAGAGCGAATATTTCTCTAAAAATAGCTACGCTGTAGACGACGATGGCAACCTTATCTTTGAAAATGGCCAGCCCAAGATTCTTGAGGGCGTGCCCGAAGATTCTAAGAGCGCTGCTGCTCGTGCCGCTTACGAGAAAGAAGTTAAGTATCAAGCTCAGTTGGCCGCTTTAGATAAGGGCGAAGACTATACTGGTATGCCTGCTAGCAAGCAGCTTAGCGAACTCTATTCAGACTACAACAAAATGAATGAGTATATGAGCTCTGAAGATGGCCAAGCTAAGTTCCAAGAACTGGTACAACAAGCCAATATCGAGTCTCAGAATGCCAGCATTTCTGCTGACGCTGCTATCATGCGCCAGACTTTACCTCCGGCTCTTAAAGGTATGGCCAGCACTTACGAAAGCGCTTGCCAAGGCCACTTGGCCCATGCTCGCAATGTTGTTGCCAATAGCCCCGAACAGGCTGCTGTAGACAATTACAATGCTCAAATGAAAGAGCAAATTGCCCAAATGCGTGAGCAAATGAATGCCAAGATCCAAAACTTTGAAGGTTATCAATTAGATGATCTCTCTATGGAGTTTTCCTTCTAGTTTTAGATAATTCTTACCAGAAGGGCAATTTAATTTTTTAGATTTTTAGGTAAGTTTTTGCCTAGTTTTGCCCAATAAAGAAGACACTTTGTGCATTAACAAAGTGTCTTCTTTTGTTTCACAGTCTATTTTTTGTGTTACAATAGCGATCGACATCGTCGATGTGGCCTAAATTTTTTTTGGGAGGAATAGAAAAAGCTATGGATGCTGCCTTTTGGTGGAGCTTTTTTCTCAGCTTCGGTATTTCAGCCTGTTGCGGAGTGCGTGCTGGCCTAAGTTTGCTAGTTGTATCTATTTTAGCCCATTTAGGTTGGTTGTTCCTCGATCCCAATTTCTATTTTATGGCCGATTGGCGTTTTATCTCCTTAGTAGTTTTAGCGGCCGCTATCGAAATTGTTGTCGATAAATTCAGAGTCTATGGCCATGTTTTGGATAGTTGTGGCTTAGTTTTGCGCACGGCTATAGCTATTTGGTTAGCCGTTTCTATTATCACTTGTTCACATTGGATAGGTTTAGTTGTCTTAGGCGTTGGTGTGGGCGGTTTGACAGCCCTTTTGGTCAATTTGTCCAAGCCATTAGTGCGCCTCTGGTTGGTAGACTTAGCACCCGGTGTCACTTCTATGGGCACTATGGTCTTGTCTTTATTGGAAGATTTTTCTATATGTGCGCTTTTAGCCGCTATTTTCTGGTGCCCTTGGGTAGGACTTGTTTGTGGAATTTTATCTATTTTTTTGGGATTATTTGTCCTGGGCTTGTTTATTAGACAAGGAGGCAATTTGCCTCGTTGGTATTGGCATAGACTTACTTTGCGTGAAGTAGAACACTAATTTAATATTGACTTTCTTTAGGAAAGCTCAATTCAAACTAAACAACAAGCCAAGCTTAAAAGTATAGCTAAAAAGGTAAAGTTCAAGATAGTAAAGGTGTATAAGTAAGCTTTGCTATCGGCATTAGCGCCGTCTATATAAAGCCTATAAGAAATAAGGCTGGCCAACGAAGCTACCAAAGTGCCCAAGCCCCCCAAATTGACCCCTAAAAGCAAAGCGGTGCTCTGTTTGGTAAAAGGCGCTAACATAACTGCTGCTGGTACATTGCTGATAATTTGCGAAACTAAGGCACCAACTAACAACTCGCGCCCGGCCAACAAGTGTTCGGCCCATTGTTTTACTTGCTCTATTTGGGCAGTGTTGCCTACAAAGATAAAGAAGCATACAAAAGTTAGCAAGAGCACATAGTCTAGACGTTTGAGCAATTCTCGATCAGCAGCCAAAAACCAGATCAAGATTAAGGCAGCACAGAAATGGGCAGAGACTATTTTAGCTACAGTTAGTAAACACAATGCCAAACACAAAAAGTAGCGCAAGAGTAAGGCCCTGTCTAGTTTAGGCAATTCGCCTTCGCCGTCGTCGGTAAGCTTTGCCGCTGAGGGAAAAAGTTTAGCTTCTATAAATATAGCTCCCTCAATTAAGGCTAGAGAAGCAAGGCCCCAAGGTATGGTCAAAGTCAAAAATTGCCTTATGCTTAAATTGTAAAAAGAGCAAAGAAAAATATTTTGCGGATTACCCAAAGGAGTGACCATACTGCCTAAATTGGCAGCTATAGTCTCCATAACTACAGTAAAAATAAGGCGTTGTTTGCTTGTGCCGCGCAGCACTTGCAAAGTAAAAGGCACAAATACTATTAAGGCCACGTCGTTAGTAATAAACATGGCCGAAAAAAAGCACAGCAATACTAAAAAATTAGCCAGCCACACTTCTGAATGGCAGCGGCGCCGCAAATAAATAGCCAAATTTTGGAAGAAGCCCACCCTTTGCAAACCGGCAGCTGCAGCCATAAGCGAAAAAAGCAGCTCCAAAACGCGCAAATCGATATAACCGAGGTAGGCGCTTAAGCTTGGTTTAGTAAAAAAAGAAGAAATAGCCGCTGCCAAAGCAGCCAAACAAAATACTAGTTCTTTGTGGACAAAGCGTACCGCTAAAGCTGTCGGAGAGGGAGAAGGGCAAACTAAAAGTCTGCTGAGCCAACGTGAAAATAAGAGCCGCCCCTGATTGTCTTTTACATAGAAAAGATCACATAAATGGCGAAAAAATTTAGGACTTTGAGGAGACGACAGCATCTTTTTCTATTTGTTGGGGCTTAGAAGAAAGGTTTTGATTAAACCTATTCGTCAACAATTTGCGAATTTGGCCCAACCAATCGCTTAAAGACAAACAAGGGCGGTCGGGTTGGTGTGGAAACCAAGTATGGCCATTTAATTCAGGCTTAACTTTCAATCCTCCGCGGCGCATAATCAGCCAGCGACTACAGCGAGGAGCAAAGCGCAATTGGAGCCATTCTTTGCGGACGCCGTTTACTAACCAAGTGAGGGTGAAAAAGTTATCTTTTACTTTTATTTGCCATTCTAGGTCGGCCAATTCTCTGTTGAGATAGTTTATGATTAAGCTAACAAAAAAATTTTGCATGGTCTGATCTAGTGCAGTTTGGCGCAAACAACTTAGACCGGCTTTCCCTGCAATTGCGTAGGCTTGCTCTTCTATGGCTGAATTGAAAGTGGGGAGAGATTGATAATTTTTTTCTGCCTGTTGGTTCATAGCGGTCGGCTCCCTTCCGCGATCTTGAGGATCTTTCCTTCACAATTCAGTTTTAGCTTTAATTGGGGCCGAAAAACGATTATTCTGATAGATTTCACCGCTGTATGAGACTACGCTTCTATTTTCACTGCCCAAAATGTTCAAAAAGTAACTTAATGTAACAAGGAACTACAGGCCAAAGTTCAAAAGTTTGCTTTCTTAAAGACAGAAAGATTTTTGGCTCTTAATTGAGCGCACAGTCAATACCTTTTGGAGGCTTATTCGTTAATATGAAAGCGATTCCCAAAAAATATCAGTTCGCCGAAGCTGAAGCTGAATGGGCGAAAAATTGGGCAGAATGGGGAATTTACAATTGGGACTCTTCCCGCCCTCGAGAAGAAACTTTTGTCGTAGACAGCCCGCCTCCCACAGTATCCGGTTCTTTACACATCGGTCACGTATTTTCTTATACTCACCAAGATTTAATTGTACGCTATCAGCGTATGTTGGGCAAAAATATTGCCTATCCTATGGGCTGGGACGACAACGGTTTGCCTACCGAAAGGCGTGTACAAAATGTCTTTGGCATTAAGTGCAATCCTAATTTACCTTACGATCCCGATTATAAATTGGAGCGTCAGCCTGTAACCAGCGGCAAAAAGAAAGCTGCTGTTCCTCAAAAGGAAGTTTCCCGCCCCAACTTTATTGAAGCTTGTACTACTCTTACAAAAGAAGACGAAAAAGCCTTTGAAGATCTGTGGCGCCATCTCGGCCTTTCCGTAGACTGGAATTTGGCTTATAGCACTATCAATGACACTTGCCGTCGCGCTTCCCAGTATTCTTTCCTTGACTTAGTCAAAAAAGGTCGCGTCTATCACGCTGAATTGCCCACCGCTTGGGATACCGGTTTTGGTACTGCCGTAGCGCAGGCTGAAATGGTAGATAAAGAGGGCGAAGGACGCTTCCATGATTTGCGCTTCCAAGTAGAAGGCGGTGGAGAATTTACTATTTCTACCACTCGTCCTGAATTGTTGGGCGCTTGCATTGCTGTTGTAGCCCATCCTGACGACGAGCGTTACAAGCCTCTCTTTGGCAAGAAAGCTATTACGCCTATCTTTAAAGCCGTAGTACCTATTTTGCCTGCCGAGCATGCCGATCCTGAAAAAGGTACCGGTATCTTAATGGTTTGTACTTTCGGTGATACTGCCGACGTAGAGTATTGGCGTAAATCCGATTTGCCTTTGCGCCAGCTTATTGGTCGTGATGGCAAAATCGGTCATGCTGACTATTCTCAAGAGCCTTTCCAGAGCTTAGATCCCGAGGCTGCCAATGCCGCTCACGCTCAATTGGAAGGACTTTTCGTCAAGCAAGCCAGAGCCAAGATCGTTGAACTTTTGCGTGAAAGTGGCGATTTGTTGGCTGAGCCTCGTCCTACCAAACAATTTGTCAAATATTACGAAAAAGGTGAGTTCCCCTTAGAGTTCGTTACCACCAGACAGTGGTTTATTCGCGTTTTAGATGTCAAAGATCAGATCTTGGAGCAAGCTCGCAAGATTCAGTGGCATCCCGAATTTATGCGCAGCCGCATTGAGCACTGGATTGAAGGTTTACAGTATGATTGGTGTATTAGCCGTCAGCGTTTCTTCGGCGTGCCTTTCCCTGTATGGTATCGCTTAGATGAGCAAGGTAATGTAGACTATCAGAATCCTATTTTCGCCGACGCTTCCATGTTGCCGGTCGATCCTTTGAGTCAGCCTGCTCCCGGATTTAAAGAAGAACAGCGTGGTGTCCCCGGTGGATTTATTGGCGATCCGGACGTAATGGATACTTGGGCTACTTCTTCTTTAACTCCTCAAATTGTCAGCGGTTGGGGCGTAGATGAAGATCGTCACTCTAAATTATTCCCTATGGATGTGCGCCCTCAGTCCCACGAAATTATTCGCACTTGGGCTTTCTACACTATAGTAAAAGCTTGGATGCACGAAAATACCATTCCTTGGAAACACGTAGTCATCAGTGGTTGGATTTTAGACCCCGATCGCAAAAAGATGGAAAAATCTAAGGGTAATGTAGTCACTCCCAAGCCCTTCTTGGAAGAATACTCTGCCGACGCCGTTCGTTATTGGGCTGCTCGCGCCCGCTTAGGCACGGATACTGTTTTCGATCCGCAGCTTTTCGACTTGGGTCGCAAGTTGGTAACTAAGCTCTTTAACGCCAGCCGCTTTGTTATTAGCCAGCTGAGTGCCAATTTAGATTATAAAGAACACTGGACTAAAGAAAATGTCACCGTTCCTTTAGATCAGGCTCTGTTGGCTCGCTTGCGTGCTGTAGTAAAAGAAGCTACCGACGACTTTAACAAGTTTGAATATGCAGCTGCTCTTCAAGCTGTTGAAGGTGATTTCTGGAACTTCTGCGACGACTATGTAGAATTGGTCAAACGTCGTTCTTACGAAGCTGAAGACAGCGCCGGTCGTCGCTCGGCTATAGCTGCTCTCTACTTGGCTATGCGCACTATTTTGCGCCTCTTCGCTCCCTGTTTGCCTTATGTAACAGAAGAAGTTTGGTCATGGCTCTTTGCTACTGAAACTGGCCGCGAACGCTCGATTCACACTTCTCCTTGGCCTACCGTTTCCGAACTTGATGTGCCCGAACCTCAGTTCGAAGACATTTATGGTTGCGCCGTTGAAGTGCTCTCCAAGATTCGTCAAGCCAAAACTAAGGCTCAGAAGAAATTGCGTTGGCCCGTCAAGACCTTAACTATCAAAGGTTCGGCTGCTGCTCTGGCTGCTTTGGATCAGGCTCTCTCCGACGTACTTTTGGCTGGAAGCGCTGAAGATGCTGAAGTTGTAAAAGTTGAAGCTGCTATCGAAAACGGCGAACACTTTGAAGTTGAAGTCGAATTGGCCGAAACTCTTCCCGAAGAAGCTTAGTCGCTTCGTATAATAAGCTGCCGATCGGCATTTTCTGTCTGGTGGCAGCTTAGAAAATAAATATGCCGACTTTTTTATGAAAAAGTCGGCATATTTATTTTTTTGTGTATGAACCAGTAATTACTTTAATACGCTATCTAAGAAATTACCCAAAATATCAAAACCTTGACCTGTTTGCGAAGAAATCATAAAAACTTCTTGAGCCTCAATTTGAAAAGCTTTAGCCGCTCTGGCTTTGGATTGAGCTGCTTGGCTGCGATTTATTTTATCGCCTTTAGTTAGCACGATACATACAGGCAAATTGTTTTCGACTAGCCAGTCATACATTTGCAAATCGGAATCTTTTATTTCATGGCGACAATCGACTAACAAAATAGCTAAACGAATACCTTCTCTTTTAGCTAAATATTCTTCCAAAGCGTGTCCCCAACGCTCTTTTTCTGCTTTGGATACTTTAGCAAAACCGTAGCCGGGCAAGTCTACCAAATACCAAGAGTCATCAATTAAAAAATAATTGATCAATCTGGTTTTGCCTGGAGTAGAGCTCACTTTAGCGATCTTGCGATTTGTTAATTTACATATAAAAGAAGATTTTCCGACATTGGAACGGCCCACGACTACTATCTCCGGCTTAACACAAGCCGGGGGAGTCTCCTTTATAGTGGGGGCACTGGTAATAAATTGCACGTTTTTAATTTTCACAAATAATGGCTCCTAATATTAGTGTCCGGAAAGTTTTTATAAAAAAATAGAAGCGCTCCTCCCTCTTGCGAAAGGAGAGGCGCTCCTATGTTGACCCAATACTCAAAGATACTTCAAGATCCGAAGATCAGGGGCAATCAAAGCACCTAAGAGACCACGATTCAACTATTCTGAACAGTAGATTTCTACTTCATCTGCTGCAATTGCTCATACGCAGGAAGGCTATGCAAAGCGCTGTAAAAAGCTTCGTCACCCATTTTTTCTTTAGCAGCCATAAGAGTGGCGGAACCTTGATCGTAGCCTTGCAAAACCAGCTCTTCGATACGGGAAGTGGCTTGAGGATCTGAACCTACCAATTTGCCAACGAAATCGGCACTGGCTTTTTCAAAGTTCTGAATGCCGCGGATAGTCTCACGAACTACGCCGCTGCGAGCTTCTTCAACCTGAACATCGTAATCAAGTTGGCCTTTAGCACCGCGCTTGCGCTTTGTGGCTGCATCTTTGGTATTGAGACCGAATGATTCGTTGTCCCATAAATTGAGGAAGTGAGCCTTGGCACTTTCACGCTGAGAAATAGAGGCTTTATCGTCAGGATTGAACTTAACATAACCAGAATGTTCCCAGTTGACTCCCATACCTTTATTAGAGAAGTTTGTGCTTCCAAAAAATTCCCCTTTATCTGTGAGAATTTCTTTTGCATGAACTTTACGATCGTGACTGGAGCTGCGCGGCAGAAGAGTCCAGTGAACATCTATACCGTGATCTTCCAAGAACTTTAAGCCACCTTCGTTGGGAGTGCCACCGTCAGGATAAATACCGGAGTCGGCGACTACGCGAATATCGATATCTTTGCCTTGAGCTTGCATCTCATCGCGCTTGGCTACCAACACTGAAGCCACGCTTTTGGTCATTACAAAAGCAGGTACGTAAATAAACTCTTCAGCATCCTGAATAGCTTGAATCATGGCAGCGCGTCTGTCGTTGGGCAAATCGGCCAGAGCAATAGCAGTGGTACCTTTGGGATCTCCGGTAGGAATATCAATGTCTTGCAACTTGGCTACGTTTTCCGGAGAGCGAGTAATATCTAAAGCACGCTGTACGACGCCTAAGAAAGCTTCTTTGCCTTTAGGAGAAAGAGGAATATCTTGGCCGCGTTTGAGCAAGCTGTCTATTTCTTCCAAAGAGCAATCTGTATAGTCGGAAACGTTTTGCCCCATAGATTTGGCAATATCAGCTAATTGCTGAGCATTGGTGGCTTTGGGCATTTCGGTGCCGGCAGGAGAAGGGCCGCTGACGCAGTCAAACATGGAAATGAGGCCGCGAGTGCCCATATTGATGTCGCCTTCCATAAATCCGGCTAAAGGCTTATCACCATAAATTTCTTCGTTGGAAGCGCCGATGGAATGGCCCACGTCGCGCTTAAAGTTCTCTACCAGACGTTTGGCTGCAGGGCCTTCGATTGTGTAACCGGCGTCGATATTTTCACCGCTGCCGGCGTTGGCATTCATACCGGAAAGTAAGAACTTTTCGCCTACGCGCAAACCTTTACGATGCATGAGGTTGCTGGGATTTTTAAGTTGTTTGGAAATAGGATAGGTGGATACAGCCACATCGCCCTGGACTTGGGAAAGTTGAATCAGGGTTTTTAACTTGTCGGGCACTTCATCGATAACTACATGGTCGCCGGCAAAAGCTACCAAACGTCCGGGGTCGACATTGACGCGTACTTTGTTGCCAGCTTCGGCTGCTTGAGCCAATTTGCCCACAATTTCTGGACTGGTAAGTTCATAATATTGAGCGTCAATCTCTTGAGGATGACCAGCTTTGGCTTGAGCAGTGGCCTCGTCAAGCATAGTATTCATTTCTTTCCAGATCTCGGCGCCGTGGAAAGACTCGATACTGTTGCCTTGATATAAGTTGGGACTGGTGCCGTCGCGCAAACCTTGAATATTGTCTACCAAAGGCTCTAAAGCGCTCTTTTGCAAGTCTGAATAGGCTGCATAATTGGCCACCAAAGAAGTGGGGCCAAAAGAAGCTCCCGCTGCTGCATCTACGGCCAATTGAGCTTGAGTTAAAGCCAAAGATTCGCGAATTTGATCGCTACCGGAACGGAAGACATGTACGTCGGCCAACTCGGCTTTAATCGTTTGGTCTTTGTAGCCGCTGGCTTTAAAGTCGCTATGCAACGCCCTGTGGTACTTGAAACAAGCGCGTCCTAGATCTTGAATCTGGCGCAGATCTTCTCTGGATACGCAATCGTTGGCTTCTACGCGATCTGCCAACTCGCTCCAAGCTTCCGGAGAAGCGTTGCCCTCTACTCTGATATTGCCGGCGCTGTTGGCCATGTTGCGGATAAGAGCAGGATTGACCGCCTGGCGATTTACTTGATAGACGCCTACATTAAATACTGAACCAATTCCCATAGTACAACCTCCTGCATCTACCTAATTAAAAATCAGAAATGTACAGAGTTGGTGACAGATTTGTTAATATTTGCCCCTTTTGGTAAGCTTTGTGGCCTAACTAACAGAGGCAATCGTTTGTTGTGGTACTGTCACAATTATAGAGATTTTTCCTACTTCGGAAGTATAGTTCTATTTATCGGCGAAATCGCCCCTCGGAGGCGTTAAGCATTGGTAAGGAAAGTCATTTTGCCGCTCCTTTCAGCTTAATTTTATCGACCTCTGTCTAAGGAGCCGCCTTTGAAAAAAAACTTAAGCAAAATATCTTTATTGGTATCTGTATTTGCAATAGCGCTGATCGCTTTGTGGTCTTTTTCTAATTTTGCTTGGGCCGATGATAGCAAAATACTTAAAGATCTCGACGAAGCGACTAAAACTAGCAAATTCCACTTCGATTCTCTCACTCCAGAAGTAATACAGCGCAGCAGCAATCAGAAATTGTTGGAAGTATACTCTATCAGTTCAGATATGGTTGATTATTGTCAAAGTATTGTCGGCAACAAAGACGAATTTCCCAATCATAATGTTCACTTGAAAGCTCAGCAATGTGGACGTATCAATTATCGTTTGGCTAAAAAGTTAGAACCTGAGTTGCGCCGCCGCTCTTTGAAATTCACTCCGGTAAAATCTCTGTTGTATTGAACGGGCAAAAAATGATTGTATACGGCGTCCGTGCCTATAACGTGCTTAGTTTGCGTTTAGGTGCGGGAAAAGAGCCCCCGGTGCAGTATTTAATTTGATAAGTCGTTGCTTACTTTTTCTTTTTTTGTAAGGAGTTCTGTACTTATGAATAATGTTCGCAAATTTGCCGCTTTAGTTTTAATGGCCGGAGTATGCGCCGCGCCTCTAGCTTTTATGGCTGATTCCGCTCAAGCGCAAAACTACCCTAAAGCCGGTCAGTATTATCCTAAAGCCGGAAATTATCCCCGCGCTGCAGGTAAATCTGCTCCTCAAGCAGCCTCTTCTCAGTCTTCGAATATACAAAATTCTTCAGATAATTCTGCTGTAGTCAACTCTTCTTCTTCCGCAGCGCCCAAGGCCGGAGCCAGAAGCGAAGACAAAATGTACTACGACCGTTATGAAAACACTATGAAAGCTTGGAAAGCCGTTGAAGCTGAGGTAAAAGGCGGTCAGCGTGATATTTCCGCTTATGATGGTGAGGTCTTGAAAAGAAACCATCGCAATATAGCTGTTTTATGGTGCATGATTCATAAAGAATACAATCAGACTGTCAAAAGAATAGACCAGGGACGTTCAACTTTAAGCAAGCAAGCTGTTACTGACATTCGCGATTGGATGGGTACCTTGTATTATTTGGTAAACGCCTTTGAAGACGAATTGAAGAGTCGCGGTGTGGAATTTGATTCTTATGAATCAATCAAAAAGGAGCAAGGTGTAAGAGATTAAGCCTTCTGACCTAACAATAGCATAAATTGTGACGCCAAGTGCTTTCTTTGCTTTTAGGCATGGAGAGCGTCTTGGCGTAACTGTGTCAGACATTTTTTAACTCTCTTTTTGGCCAAAGTGGAGGTTTTGCAATGGAAATTTCGCCTGAAGTTGCAGAAAAAAGTTTAGAATATGATGGCGTAAGTATATGTCGTGCCCAAAAGAAAGATTTGCCCGGCATTATTGACTTATCTGTAGAAATAGTCGGCTATTCCATGTCTCCGCGCCGTCAAAATGATCCCGTCAAAGCGGCGGAAATCCGTCGTAATGATATGGAAGCTTTGTATTGGCAAATTTCCAAGGCCGATATGGCTGTCTTTGTGGCCAAAAACACGAGAGGTCAAATTGTCGGCCATGTTGTGGCTAAATTGGATACGACGGAGTTTCTGACTGGTGAAAAACAAGCCTGGATTTTGGATTTAGCAGTAAAACCTGAATATTGGAGTCGCGGTCTGGGGCAAAATTTAATGTATGCTGTAGAAACGGCCGCTTTGGAATTGGGAATCAAGTATGTTGGCTTAACTGTAACTTGTGCCAACAGAAGAGCTGCCGATTTTTATAAAAAAATGGGCTACCAAGATGAACGTGTGCAAATGGTGAAGGAACTTTGTTAAAACCAAAAGTTGGCTAAGCCAAGGTTCAAATCTGGCGTATTCAGAAAGCGTTTATTTCCCCCATACTGTGCGCTTTCTGCCTGTAAACTTGTCTAGGTTGTGCAGGTAAAAAGTACAATTTTACCGAAAGTGCCGCGCAGCCGCATTTCTTTAGAAATGGGAGTTGTCAGGCGCGTTCGGCAGACGATGGTTGCGAAATGAGGGGATTAGTGCAAATCCGCTTCGGCATTATCCTGCCAGCTGCGGGAAAATACGTCAAAGAACGTTGAAACGATAATTCTAAGGAATGGAAGGGATCAAGCTTTGGCCAGAAAGCCTCGTACCAAATCAGACAGCGATATGTTAGACAGTAATGCCGATATGTCAGTAGAAGGCCGCCTCTCTAGAATAGAGGTGGAGTTAGAAGATATCTCCTTAGTAGGCGATACCACCAGTAAAGAAATACTAAAGCTTCAAGGACGTTTTGAACGTCTCTCCAAAGATTTTGATGAAATTGCCGAAGGCGCCTCCGCAGAAGATTTAGCTCAAGTGCAAGGCTCCCTCGATGAAATGAGTGAGCGCTTCAAGGCTGTAGAAGAAGCCTTAGAAGCCAAGAGCGCCGAGTTTACTTCCGGTCAGGAAGAGACCCGCACCGAATTGCAAAATTTGAGCGCCGCCAATGAAGCCGCTGTAGAAAAAATCGGAACCTTGGAAACTTCTTTGGGCGAGCGTCTCGATGCTTTAAAAGAAGAAGTCAGCCAAGCTTCCACTTTTGCCAAAAGCGAAGATTTCGAAAATTACAAAGTTGAGCAAGGCGTAGCTTTCGAAACCTTAGAAGAGCGTGTTAAGAGCGAAAACGAAGAACTGCGCTCTGGCTTTGCGGCTTTAAAAGAAGAGCTGAATAGCGAAAATGAGAAAAATTCTTTAGCCTTAGAAGAAAAACTGGAAGAAAAGTCCAGCTCTCTCAAGAGCGAAGTAGAAGAGATTAAGTCTTCTTTAGAATCTTTGCGTGAATCTTTAGATGGCGCCGATCAAGTTGCTGATAAATTAAAAGCTGTCTATTCCGATGTAGAAGCTTTGCAAACTAAGCTTGATGAGTATGCTCCTAAGTTCGAAGAAGCTGTGGCTCAAGCCGAAGAGTCCCAGAGCGAAATTGACAAACACCTGAGCGCTATCAAGATGGCCATGCGCTTGGTAGAGCAGCTTGATGAGCGTGTGCGCGATATTGGCAAGAGCGCTGAAGCTGTTACCGCTGCGGCAGCCAATGCTGTAGAAGCTGCCCCTCAGATCGCCGCTACAGTAGCTCAGGCCGCCAGTGCCGCCGCTTCTGCCGGAGGCGTCGCTCCTAAGGCTGCAATCGCCAGCGAACCTGTAGAAGAAGATGAGCCAATACCCGCTATTACCGAAAACCTTGGCTACGATTTAGACGATATTCTCCAAGTTGTAATTAGCCACCGCGCTTCCGATTTGCACTTGCAAGTAGGCAATACTCCTACCGTGCGTTTAAGTGGAGACTTGGTTCCTGTTGGCGATACTAAATTGGCTCAAGATGATACCAAAGCTCTCATCTATCCGGCTATGACTCGCGAGCAAAGAAGAGAAGTCAAGAAGGGACATGAGGTTTCCTTCGCTCATGTAGCTTCTGACGGCACTCGCTTTATTGTCAACGCCTTCTTGGAAAGAGGCAACTTGAGCGCCAATTTCCATATGCTGCGCACCGAAGTTTTGGACTTTGATGTTTTGGGCTTGCCTCCCATTCTGAAGAAGCTTTCCCTTTATCAGAGCGGTTTGATTATTTTGACCGGCCCCACTGGATCAGGCAAATCTACCACTATGGCTTCTATTGTTGATTATATTAACAACAATCGTAAGTGCCATATCGTCACTGTGGAAGATCCTATCGAGTATTATCACAAGACGGTCAATTCTTTAATCACTCAACGCGAAGTCGGTACCGATACGCAGAGTTTCAACGACGCTATCAATATGGCTATGCGCCAGGATCCCGATGTCTTGGTAATTAGCGATATTAAAGATGCCGATACTTTGATGGCTGCTACTACTGCGGCCGAAAAAGGCTTCTTGGTAATTGCGGCTATGAATATGCCCGATACCGTTCAGGCTGTGCGTCGTATGCTTTCCACCTTTACTGGCGAAACGCAGAGACAATTCCGCTTGCTCTTGGCCAGTTGCTTGCGTGGCGTGATTTCTCAGAAATTGATCACCAGAGCTGATGATAAAGGCCGAGTTCCCGCTGTGGAAGTTTTAGTTGTCGATATGGCCGTTTCCGACTCTATCTTAAATGACAACTTAGAAGGCTTGGCTGCTTATTTACAGCAAGGCAGCGTGGAAGGTATGCAAAGCTTCAATCAGTCTATGAGCGCTTTGTATTCTCGCGGTTTAATTGCTAAAGACGAGGAACAGTACCATGAGGAGCAGCAGCCTGTTCAAGACTTCTCCGGAGTAGATGCCGAAATTCATCTTCAAGAACAGCCTAGTACTGAGATGAATGATAACGACACTATTATGAATTGGTTGTAATGATATGAACAGCAGATTCGGAACTTTGAATTCAGATGCTGCCGAGCATGAGTTCTCGCCCGAACTTCTGCACAATCGCTTGGTGCAAGTGCGCGAGTCGGTGACTCGCGCTTGCCTGAGCTGTGGCCGAGACCCCAACTCAGTCACTCTTGTTGGGGTCTCCAAAACAAAGCCTCTTTGTGCCATAGAAGCAGCGGCTCGGTTCGGCTTGCAAAATTTTGGGGAAAACTATGTGCAAGAGGCCAAAATAAAAGCAGAGCATTTCCCCGATCTGAAGTGGCATTTGATTGGCAATATACAAAAAAACAAAGCTCATGTGGCCGTCAAAATTGCTACACTAATTCATTCTTTAGACTCAGTAGAGTTGATTAAACGCATTGATAGGGGGTGTGCCGAGCAAGGGCGCAGCGTTTCCGGGCTCATTCAAGTACGTTTGGGCCATGAAGAAACTAAGAGTGGCGTCGATCCTGAAAATCTTTTCTCTCTTTTGGAAGAGTTAAAAACTGCTGACTTACAGTGCTTGCGTCTGGTAGGATTGATGACTATTCCTCCGCCTGCAGCTTCTCCCGAAGGGAATCGCTCTCACTTCCGCCGTTTGCGTGAACTTTTAGAAGAAGTTATAGCCCGCCAGTACGAGTTTTGGTCTGGCCGTGAGCTTTCTATGGGAATGAGCGGAGATTATCAAGTGGCTATAGAAGAAGGCGCTACCTACATAAGAGTGGGGAGAGCTATTTTTGGCAGCCGCAACTAGTTTGCAAGAAATAAAACTTCGTACAGGGGTAGAGTGTGTCTAGCAGTTGTTGGGATAAGCTGAGAGATTTTTTTGTCGGCGGCGAGCAAGAAGACGACGATTATTCGGAAGAAGAGATGGACGCTTCAAAAAAAACAGATGCACATAGAGCTGTGGGAAGCAGAGCCAATTTAGCTGCTCTTCCTTCTAAAAATGGCAAAGACAAGATCGAAATTGTAGTAGTCAATGTCTATTGTCCCGATGAAGCAGAGAAAAGTGGCTGGTGTTGCAAAATAGCCAGAGAAATAAAAGCTAAAAAATGTGTGCTTGTCAGTTTTGATGAAAAGACAGATAAGAGTGTGCGCACGCGTATTTTGGACTTTTTGTCTGGTAGTGTTTTCGTCAGCGGTGTCAATTCTTTCAAAATTTCCTCTAGTGCAGTTCTTTATTTCCCTTCAACTTTTGTTCTCTCTCGTATACCCGGAGATGCTGACAAAACTATGGGAGCTCCACGAGTATCCGAGCCCAATGAAGTGGCGCCGGAGCCTATGCTAAGTGGCAACTTTTCCGAGTACGGCGCTCGCGATTTTCGCTGACAATTTAAGATAATGTCGTATTTAACGCCTAAAGGAGCCGAGGAGCTCCTTTCTCTTTATATTCACTTCCCTTTCTGTAAACAACGTTGCATATATTGCGACTTCAATACTTTAGGCGGCGTAAAACAAGAAGAGCGCTTGGTCTATCATAAGGCTTTACTTCAAGATATACGCTTATCGGCTCGACAAGTCAAAATTGCTGAGGATGGCTTGCGCAGCCTTTACTTAGGTGGAGGCACACCTACTTTAGCTCCGGCTGATTGGCTTATGGAAGTTGTGGATACCGTAAAAGAATATTACGGCTTTAATCCGCAGGCTGAAATTACTATTGAAGCTAACCCCGGCACTTTAAGTTTGGCTAAGTTAAAAAGCTTACGTCAATGTGGTATCAATCGTTTGTCTATGGGCGTGCAATCGCTCAATGCCGGGCTCTTACATAAGCTGGGCCGTATTCACAGTGTGCAAGATGTTGCTGACAGTTTGTCGTGGGCTAGAGAAGCTGGCTTTGACAATATCAATTTAGATTTAATTTACGGTTTACCTGGCCAAACGGCGGCAATTTGGACGGATACTTTAGAACAATTGCTGTCCTTTAAGCCGGAGCATATTGCTTGCTATGCACTTTCGGTAGAAGAGGGCACTCCTCTGGAAAAAGCCTTAGATCGCGGTCTGATGACTTTGCCTAGTGAAGCTGAAGTAGAAAAAATGGAGCGCATTTTGCGTAAAAAGCTCCAAAGCTCCGGCTTCGAACATTATGAAATTTCGAATTGGGCTTTGCCAGGTCGCCAGTGTTTTCACAATAAAGTTTATTGGCGCAACGCTCCTTATTTAGGCGTGGGAGCCGGAGCCGTTTCCTATTATAACGGTTGGCGTTTTAGCCGTTTGGCTGATCCTAAAAGCTACGGCAAAGCTGTGTCGCAAGGGCTGGAATTATATAGCGAAGCCGAACGCTTGGGCTGGGCCTCTAGAGTGCGCGAAGATCTTATGCTGGGTTTGCGTTGCCGCTGTGGTATAAGCGTGCCGCAATTGCTGAAGCGCTTTCCACTACCATATCGAGCAAAATTGCGTAGAGCTTTAAAACAATTTCTGCGCGAAATACCTGCTGAATTGTTCCATTTGGCCCACAGACGTTTGCGTTTAACTGGCCGTGGCCGCGATCTTTCCAATGAAATATTTGTGCGCCTTTTAGAGTGCGCCTCTTTTGAAGCGGCTTTTTGCTAAAAAAGGAGCCCTCTGCCCTGAAGCAATTTAGACTTACTGGGGCAGAGGGCTCTTTTGTTGATCGGTAAGAGAAAACGAAAAAATGCTTAAATAATGTTGCGCGGAATCTTTTCGTCAGCCGTTATGTTGGCTACAAAGTTTAGGACAGCTTTCTTGGCTTTGTTAGCTTTAGAAATTTGTCTTACTTGATCAGCTGGCAACGGACTGCGGTTGGTAGGCACCTCTCCTGAAGAAGATGTACCGCCGTTTTTCTCTGATTTTTTAGCTTTTTCGGCCTCTTTGGCTTGACGCTTGGCTTGGATCTCTTGATCGCGTCGCACGCAACGGCTGACTTTTTTAGTCCAGGCCCAGCCGGTTTTGGCGGCCAATAAGCCTGCGCAAGCGGCAGCTGCGATGGGGCCACCCACGGCAATTGAGGCTACTACTGCTCCGCCGTAAGCTAAGTCTAGAGCGCCATTGATAATTTTGGTACGGCTCTTATTCTTTATACCTTTTTGGATGCTCTTGAGGCCGACGCCTATATTTAGAGCTGCAGCCGCTTTACGCAACGGAGGCAGAACCGTTTTCTTAATAAACTTGGCTGCCGTACCGGCTTTGCCTTCTAGGCTTAAGGTGCCTACTACAGCTCCGTTGAGAGTTTTGCGTACGCCTGCTAAAGAGGTGCGCAAGCCGCTCAGCACTTTGTGGCTGTCTTTTTTCTTGATACCTTTAATGGTATTGCGCGTACCTTCGCCGATTTTAAATATGCCTTCACCGGCCAAAACCGCTCCGCCGACACCGCAGCAAACTTCGGCGCTGAGGCCAGAAAAATCGGCCAATTTATTGAAAAACTCGATGTTTTTCTTGATGCCGCCGCCCTTATTTACAGCATCTTCGGCTAAGTCTTTTATGTCGTCAACTTGCTCGTCATCGAGAGCTTCACCGCAAAAAGCTGCCGCACCCAATCCCAATATAATAACGGTAGGAACGCCTTTTTTGGCATGATCTTTGACAAAAGTCAAAGGCGAATGGCGAGCCTCTTTATATAGAGACATGCCCTTCTTAACCATCTTTTTAGGAGTGAGCTTCTTGCCTTTTTTCTTGGCTTTGGCCGGAGTAGAAGAAGCGGCGGCATTTTCATCGTTTACGGCAACGGTTTCGGTATTCGTTGCGGAGGTCGCTTCTAAATCGGCAGTTGCGGCGGCACTGTCTGCCTGGCTAATCTCAACCTGATCGCCAACAACGGCAGGCGCAGACTCTTGCTCCGGAAGGGAATTGCTATCGAGCGGCACCCGAGGAGCGTTGGTTATATTCGTATTTTGTAGGGAGGAACTGATACTAATCATGAGTCGCCCTTGCGCATAAAAAGAATTTAATTATATATTACTTGAATTTGTCTATGAAAGAAAGGATAGATTCGTTCTATCTCGCCTTCAAAGTGTTACAAAAACGGCAAAAGGCTATTTTTGTTAGCAAATTACAGCCAGCTTTCTTGCAAAACTCGCAGCCAGTTTTTATAAAGCACCTTCTCTAACTCTTTTTCCTTCAGACCGGCTTGGCGCAAACCATCAGCTATTAAATTCAGATTTGTGACGTCTTTTATCTGATCCGGAATGAGGCAACCATCAAAATCAGAGCCTAAAGCGACATGATCAAAGCCTATTTGTTTGCCTATATAGACTATGTGGGCAATAACCGCTTCCAATTCGTTTAGGCTGTTTGCTTGCTGGCTGTGATTTAAAAGCTTTCGGCGAGATTGTTTAAAGTTAGTATAAAGTTGCTCTGCGCTAGGAATATAAGTGAGCTCTTGACCGCGAGGGCCGATTAAATCGGGAACGTGCATAGTTACGCCTACTAGCCCGCGGTGTGCGGCTACAGTTTCCAATTGCTCATCGGTAAGAGCGCGTGAAGCTGGACACAAAGTGAAGGCGCTGCTATGTGAAACTACTAAAGGACGACGCTCAGAAGCTTGGGCCAAATCAAAAAAGCCTTGAGCATTGAGGTGAGCAGCGTCGAGCATAATGCCGAGTTCGTCACAGCGCTTAACTAAAGCTAAACCGGCAGCAGTCAAGCCCGGGCCGGTATTGGGATGCACTTTGTAAGCAAAAGGTACGCCGGTACCGAAAATATTGGGACGACTCCAACAAATGCCCAAAGAGCGAACTCCGGCTTGATATAAGGTTTCCAAAGCTTCTAAATTTACATCAATAGCTTCACAGCCTTCTAAATGGATAACTACCGCCAATTGTTTATGGCTCATAGTATCGACCAACTCTTGGTAAGAGCGAACTACTTTGAAGCCGTCCGTAATTCGCTCGTCTTGGAATATATGGCTCATTACTTCCAAAGTGGCTGCCAGGGCTACTTGATGATCTAACGGGGGCTCTAAATCTGGCTGACGGCCTGGAGCCACTTCGCGATTGTGGGCTTGCAAACAAGTACTTTCTTCGCCCAAGGGAGGATCTATAAAAATAGCACAGAGGGCACCTAAATAGCCTGCCTGTAAAGCGCGTGGCAAGTCGATGTGGGCCTGGGGACAACCCTTTACAAAAGCGTGCCGATTAAGTGGAGAAGTGCGCAAATGGCGCGGAGGATAACATTTTACAAAAGAATCGTTGTGACCGTCAAAGAAAATAGACATGGGGAAAAGTTCTCGCTTTGGCAGGTTGAGCCTGCTTTTTGGTGATTTTGCGTATTTATTGAAGCTTGGCTTATGCAAAAAAGGGCTGCTGTCAGCTTTGGGGAAAAACAAGCCATAAATTTAGAGAGAGGCGTGCATTTTTGATATGGCTGAAGCGAATTGGCAAATAGATTTTGAGTCTTTACAAAAGCGGTTGCCCGCTGCTTGGCAAAGCGTTTGTAGCGATCCTAATTGCGAACGCACCGTAGTAGTGCTGCCTTCTATCTCTTTGTCGCCATTAGAATTGACCAATGTGCAAGGATCGGTTCATTACGAAGAGCGGCTTTTATCTTTCCTTACCTTGCTAGGAATGCCCAAAACTCACGTCGTTTATTTAAGCGCTTTACGTATTCCCGATGACGTAATTTCTTACTACTTGCAATTTTTACCCGGCGTCACTTTCTCTCACGCTCACGAGCGACTCCACTTAATTTCCCTTATGGATCGCAGCGATGTGCCTTTAACGCAAAAAATATTAGAGCGTCCGGCTGTTATCGAGCGTATAAAAAGGGCCATTAAAAACCCGGCTCTTTCTTACATGGAAGTTTATTATAATACGGAATTAGAGCACGAACTGGCTGTAAAGTTGGGCATTCCTATTTTCGGTTCGTCCGTTGATTTACACTATTGGAGCGGAAAGTCCGGCTCGCGAGATATATTCAAAAAATTAGATATAGCTCATCCTAAAGGCTATGGCTCTGTCTTCAGTATGGAGGAAGCTGCTCAAGCTATTGTAGATTTACGCCAAGAGTGCCCCAATCTTGAAGGCGTAGTCATCAAGTTAAATGAAGGCTTCTCTGGTATCGGCAATATTTTGGTAAAATTTTCCTCTTTGGGCGCTAGGCAGACTAAGGAAGAAATTGCCGATTACTTAGAAAATTTATCTGATGACAGTTGCGGTGAGGTCTCTTGCCAGGCTTTCAAAAAAGTATTAGCCGATCAAGGTGGAGTTGTGGAAGCTTTTATAGACGCTCCCGGCAAAACTTCGCCTACTATACAGCTTTTTATCAATCCTTTGGGCGAAATTTGCATAGATTCCACACACGAGCAAGAATTGGGCGGTCGTTCAGGCTTAGAATATATTGGCTGTTCTTTGCCTGCTAAAGCCAATTATGTGCAAGCTTTGCACCATTTGGGAAGTGAAATTGGGCGCGAGTTGGTGCGTTTGGGCTATATAGGCCCCGTTTCTATAGACTTTATTGCCATTCCCAGAGGCTCAAAGAGTGCTATCGGCTTAGCTGATGGTGTTGTCTACAGTCGTGGCGACTATGAACTTTACGCTGTGGAAATAAACTTGCGCCGCGGTGGCACTACCCATCCTTTAAGCGCAACTAGCTTTTTAACTGGCGGTCGCTATATGCCGGAAAGCGGCTCTTTCAAAACACCGTCCGGACGCAAAATATTTTACGTATCTTTCTCCAATATTGCCCCTCCCGAAGCTAAAGGCTTGTGCCCCAACGACATAATCGATATCGTCACCGAGTTTGGCTTACATTATAATTCCGCTACTTGCTGCGGTGTAATTTTCCATATGATGGGCGCTTTGTCTCAATATGGTCGTTTGTCCGGTACTTGTGTGGCCGATTCTCCGGAAAAAGCTTGGGAATTGGTAGAAACTACCAAGCAAATCTTGGCTGAGCAAGCTGTAAAGCTCAGCTGGCTGCAGCAATAGTGGGAAAGGCCAAAAAACGTGGAGCAAACTTCAGAGCAAAAAAAATTGCTTTTGACAGAGGTGTTGGCCGACGTTTCTCGCGCCTTCTATCTTAGCATCTGGGTATTGCCCTCTCTGGTGCGCGAGCCTATAGGTGTAGCTTACTTGCTGGCTCGGGCTGCCGATACCTTGGCCGACAATCCACAGGCCGACTCCAAAGTACGTTTAGCCGATTTAGAAAAATGGCAAACTATTTTAACTTCTAAAGGCGCCGTAGAAGAGAGTCGGCCTTTTTGGGATTATTTAAAAGCTTATGTTCAAGAAGGCGCCAAGTCTGGCCATCTGGCTGCAGCTGTCGGTACGTCTCCGGGCAGCATCACTAAAGGCGAAGGGCGTTTGCTTGTGCGTCTAGCCGACGTCTACAGCCTCTACTTGAATTTGGATCCTTTTGCTCAGCAAGAAGCTTTGGAAGTAGTTTCTACCTTAATTGAAGGCATGAAACTTGATTTGCGATCTTTTCCTGGCGCTTTCACTACTAATGAACAATTGGAAAATTACACCTATTTGGTTGCTGGCTGTGTAGGACAGTTTTGGAGCCGCATAACGGCGCATTATTTGCATGCTATTAAAGTGGAAGAGTTGCCATATATGGAGAGTTTGGGCGTTAGTTTCGGCAAGGCCTTGCAATATGTAAATATATTGCGCGATATGCCTCGCGATATACGTTGCGGTCGCCTTTACGTTCCTTGCTTAGGTTTAGAAAAATTTTTGGATCCGGCACAACAAAATGACTCTGAGCTTTTAGCTTTTAAAACTAAACTTCGTCCTTGGATTGATAAAACTTTAGACCATTTTTACAAGGCTTTGCTTTATATTCAAAAAACGCCCAAATCAGCTTTGTTTTTGCGTCTTTCCACAATTTGGCCAGTAGCTATAGGTTTAGGCACTTTATCGGAAATGGCTCACAATCCAGGATGGCCAACTTTTTCTCAAAGGGTTAAAGTCTCTCGCCTTTGGGTTTATACCATGATGGCTTTTTCGTTAATTCTTGTATGGAGCAACGGCGCTTTGAGCTGGTCTTTTGAATATATGAAGCAAAAAATTGATAGCGGCTTTAATTCTTTGCTTTAATAAAAACAAAAGCCCTGACCGACAAATATGCGGAAAGGGCTTTAGTGAAAGCACACTTAGTAAAAATGGCGCCTAGCTTTTGAAATAGGTTTGCTTAAAGTTCTCAAAACGTTTAAGCAACTCACTAGAGCCGAAGGTATTTTGCTTTTTATTGCGTGGCGTATCTTTGGCGCCTATCTCTCGATAAATTTTCAAAAGTTTTTGTATGTAATTTTCCAGCGAATAGGTGGAAGCGGTTTGTACGGCTTGCTCGCCCATAGCTTGGCGCAGCTCATTTTCGGCTATGGCTTTTTCCAAAATATTGACATAAGCTTCTTCATCGCAAGAGCAGAGCAAGCCGTCTTTGCCATCGGTTACAGTGTCGCCTGTACCGCAAGCATCTACGGCTATAACTGGCAAACCGGCTGCCATTCCTTCAAGCACAGCTAAAGGCTTTACTTCGGTGGTGCTGGTCATTACAAATAAGTCGGCTGCTTTGTAATAATTGGGGATTTCTGTATAACTGACTCGGCCAGGGAAAATTACATAGGGAGCCAGTCCCAAATCGGCAGCTTCTTGCTTTAAGTCTTCCCAAATAGGGCCGTCGCCCAAGAGCATAAGTCTGGCTTGAGGCAAATGATCGTGCACTTTTTGGAAAGCACGCAGCATAAAGCTCAAATTCTTTTCTAAACCCATGCGCCCGGTGAAAATGCATAACACATTGTCTGGCTCTAAGCCAAAGCGCTTGCGAATAGCTTGACCGTCGGCTCTTTGGAAGGAGCGCACATCGATAGCATTTTGCAAAACTTCTACTCGGCAAGTTACGTTATATTCATCCAATAAGCTCCTGATGCTAGGAGAAGGGCAAATTACGCAATCGCAGCGACTGGTATACTTGGTTACGGCTTCGCGAGCTGCGCTACATACCAATTTTTGAGGTAAGGGTACGTAGTGAGCGTATTTCTCCAATTGAGTATGGAAAGTATAAACTAAGGGAATACCCAAAAATTTAGCAAAGTGAGCGCCTACTTCACCCAATAAAAAAGGATGATGGGTATGAATTACATTTAATCCCATATTGGCGATTAAGGCAAAAAGCTGTGAAGAGTAGGGGATAGCAATGGGAAATTCTACTTTACGCGTGAGGTTCAGCGAATTAAAACGCCACACTCCGCTATGTTCTTCTTTATATCCAGAGACTTTAGGGGCAAACACAAAAGGAGTATTGTGAGTTCTCAACAGTCCTTCGCGAATTAAATAAACCGAATTAACTACGCCGCTGACGATAGGACGATAAGCATTAGTAAAAAGAGCTACACGCATAACGGAAATGAAATTCTATAGCCTTATAGGCTATCCTTCATGTATATATTTGCGCCTCTTAATTGAGCAGAATGGGGGGCTAAATTTGCCGACAAAAATAGCATAAAAGGTTTCTGCTCCTTATGGCGAAACGCAAAACCTTCTATCGAGGGAGTTAAAATAAATTAGTAAATATGACTAGCGAATCAGAAATTTCCACTTCAAAACAAGAGACTTTGCCCGACAATAGTGAATCGCAAGAAAAAGTTACAGATTCTACTACCGACTCTAAGACAGAGTCTAAAGGCGGCCACAACTTATTGATAAGAACAATTTCAGCTCTAATAATGGTTGCTGTGGCTGGCTTTGCAATCTTTTGGGGCAGATGCACTTTCGGCTTGCTTGTGGCTGCGGCAAGTGTAGGCATGACCAGTGAATATTGCTCTTTTGCTAAAGCTAAAGGTCTTCATCCAAACTCGATGCTCTGTGCAGTTTGCTCTGCAGCTATGGTTGTAGTAGGCTGCTCCGATTTGAATATTTTGACGATCGGCTGGCTGAGCATGGCTGTTGTGGCTTGGTGCTTTTTCTGTTCTGCCTTAGATAATATATCGAATCATTTAGAGCGCAAATCGTACATCTTAGACAGCGCTGTTAATTGTTTCGCTGTAATATATTGCGGTTTCTTGCCTTCTTTGTTTTGTGTCTTGCGCAATGTAAACGTATTTCTAGTGGTATTCTTGGTAGTTATATGTATAGCTACAGACGCAGGAGGCTATTTCTTTGGCAAGGCTATAGGCGGCCCCAAACTTTCTCCTTTAAGCCCTGGTAAAACTTGGGCCGGCTTCTGGGGAGGTTTGCTTTGCTCGGTAGTTTGTATTTATGGCTTGCTTTATTGGAATGTCAGTGCCGGTCTTTTCGTAAAATACAACGTGTATTTCTGGCTTATTATGGGAGTAGGCTGTTGCTTAGTCGGTCAGCTGGGCGATCTTTTTGAATCTTCTCTGAAACGCGACGCCGGTTGCAAAGATTCCGGCACACTCATTCCCGGTCACGGAGGAGTGTTAGATCGTTTAGATTCTTATTTATTCGCTTCTTTATTCGCTTACACATGGCTGACTTTATGTTTGTCTTTCCCTGTTTTGAACTCTTTATTTAGTCTCTAAGTTTATAAATAAAATAAGCAAGATTGTTTTTCACAAGAGGAGTTACCTTATGGTTAAAAGTGTATCTGTTTTGGGCTCAACCGGTTCAATCGGAACCCAAACGCTAGATGTTATTGAAGCTTTTCCCGATCGCTTTAAAGCTGGTGTATTAGTAGCTAATCGCTCTTGGAAATTGCTGGCCGAGCAGACTATCAAATTCCGTCCCAAAGTTATCGCTTTAGGCGACGAGAGCTTTTTGCCTCAGTTAAAGGACGCTCTCAATGGCATAGACGTCAAAATTTTAACTGGTGAAGAAGGCGTTATAGAAGCTGCTTCTTTAGCCGATCAAGACATCGTTTTGTCCGCTTTGGTAGGTGTGGCTGGTTTGAAACCCACTGTAGCTGCTTTAGAAGCTGGTAAGCCGATAGCTTTAGCTAATAAAGAAACTTTGGTTGTCGGCGGCAGTATTGTTACCAAATTGGCCAAGTCTAAAGGCTTGCCCCTTTTGCCGGTAGATTCTGAACATTCAGCTATTTTCCAGTGCTTGCATGGCCAGCCGGAAAGATCTTTAAAGCGTATATTGCTGACCGCTTCTGGTGGCCCTTTCCGTACCAAACCTAAAGAAGAGCTGTCTTCTATGACGGCAGCCGAAGCTTTGAAACATCCTACTTGGAGTATGGGCGCCAAAATTACTATCGATTCAGCCAGTTTGATGAATAAAGGCTTTGAAGTGTTGGAAGCCATGCACCTTTTCCAGTGCGAGATGGAGCAAATCGAAGTTTGGGTACATCCTCAGAGCATCGTCCATTCTATGGTTGAATTTATTGACGGCTCCATTTTGGCTCAAGTTGGCTTGCCCGATATGCGTACACCTATTCAGTATGCTTTAGGCTGGCCTGAGCGTTTGCCCCATGCTTGGGAAAGTTTGCAAATTAGCCAGTGCCGCAACTTAACTTTTGAAGAGCCGCGCTTAGACGATTTTCCTTGCTTGAAGTATGCTTTTGAAGCCGGTAAAGCTGGCGGTACTCTGCCTTGTGTAGTCAATGCGGCCAACGAAGTGGCTGTAGCTGCTTTCTTAAAAGGCAAGATCTTATTTACTGCTATAGCCGAAACTATCCGAGCTTGCATGGATGCTCATAAGCTGATTGCCGAGCCTACTTTGGATATTTTGGATCGCGTCGATAAAGAAACGCGTCTTTATGCTCAAAACTTTATTGCCGAAAAATACGGTAAAAATTAGTAGCTATTTCACAAAAAATAGGCGGCTGCTTAATTAAGTGGCAAAAACTTTTGCGGAGGTTATAAATGGCTGTTATCCAGTGGATAATACACAATTTACCCAGCTTGATAGCTGTATGTGTAGCTTTTGGCTTCATTATCACTATTCACGAACTGGGACACTTTATCATGGCGCGTCGCGTTGGTATACGCTGTCCGCGTTTTTGCTTAGGCTTTGGGCCCCGCCTATTTTCTTTCGATTATCATGGTACTGAGTTCAGCATTTGTCTGTTGCCTCTGGGCGGCTACGTTATGATGTTGGGCGAAGATCCCGAAAATGACGAGGAACAGACCGAATTCAAAATGGTCTCTAAGTATCTTCCGGAGAGCGCTTTACCCGGTACTCCTGAAGAATTGGCCTCCGCTTTGGAAAAAGTGGCCCAAGACGAGCCGGAAAAAGTTCCCGAAGAGGAGAAGGCCGCCTTTAAGTCTGTAGTCGGCCATGTGCGCTATTTGCCTAAGCGCATCTACAATACCATGCGCGAATTAGAAGGTAACTTCAATGACAAGAGCGTTTGGGCTCGCATAGCGGTAGTTTTGGGCGGCGTCACCATGAACTTTATATCCGCTTTGATCATGTTCTGGATTATTGGCGCTTGCTACGGTATGGCCGAACTTAGTCCCAGCAGTTTGCCTATCGTCATGAAAGTTTTCGACAATTCTCCCGCAGCCACAGCTGGTTTAAAGTATGGCGATAAGATTGACAGTATTGACAATCATCCGGTAGTTTCTGGCGTAGATATGGTGCGTTTAATTGGTATGTACCCTGCCAAGTCTGTACCTATGGAAATTACCAGAGGTAAAGAAAAAGTCACTCTCAACGTCGTGCCTAATCTCACTATGGCTGGTGTTAATTTTAAAGCAGCCAAAGATGGCGGCGTGGAAGTTGTTTCTTTAACTCCTTTCGGTACTGATGATCCTACTACTCAGCTCAAAGAGGGCGACGTTATTACGGCTGTAAATGGCAGCTCTGTGGCTGATTTAGCGGCCATGGAAAGCGCTTTAGCTAAAGTAAGCAAAGTAGATCCGGCTAAAGCTGGCAATTTAGATAAAATCAAAGTCGAGTTTACTCTTAAGGATAAGCGCAAGCTCTCTATGGAGATGTTCGCTCCAGAGTTTGCTCCTGTAGGTAAAATTGGCATTATGCCCGCTCAAGTTACCGAGTTTAAGTTTAACAACACTACTACCAACGAAGTGAAAAATGTTACTGAAGGTAGTGTGGCCGCCAAAGAAGGTTTCTTGGCTGGTGACTATATCTTCTTAGTAAATGGCGCCAGAGTAAACAACCAAGAGTCTTTTTACGAACTAATTGGCAAGCTCTCTCAAGGTACCGAGCCTTTAGTTTTCGACATTGTGCGCGGCAGCGAGCATGTGCGCTTACAAGTTAACGACAAGTTGAGCGACGCTTCTCAATTTGGTTTAGCTTTCCAACCTATTACTTTTGGCACTACCTTTAAGCAATCGTTTGTACTTATTGGCCGTTTAATTGTCGCTCCGGTAATTATTGTTAAGCAAATGGTTGATAAAGTGCTCAGCCCTGAATTGGTAAAGTCTTCTATGTCTGGCCCTCTGGGTATTATGCAAATGATTTTCGAGCTTTCCAACGATGGTTTAGGTAAATTCCTCTACATTGTAGCTCTAATCAATGCGGCAGTAGGTGCTTTTAATGTAATTCCTTTCCCGGCTTTAGATGGTGCTCGCTGCTTAGTATTGCTTATTGGTGGTATTCGCGGCAAAGAGATCGATCCGGCCAAAGAAGCTTGGGTGCACCAAATCGGCCTCTACTTATTGTTAGGCTTAGTTATTTTGGTCACTTATGTTGATATTATGCGTCTGTGGGCTGGTGTGCCTCTGACTCACTAATTTGTCAGCAGTACTTCTGTAAACTTTGAAGAAAAGAGACTCATAGAGTAATATACTCTTAGAGTCTCTTTTTATATGGCTGTGTGTTGTGGTTCGCACTTAGAGCACAGACAGTGTCGGGGCGCTGACTGGGAAGGAGCAAAATTATGGGACGAATTATTACAGTTGGACGTGAATTTGGCAGCGGAGGCCGCGAGTTAGGGCGCCGTTTAGCGCAAAATTTGGGTATAGCTTATTACGATCGTCAAATTGTTACCGAAATTGCTAAGAGAACAGCTTTAACTGAAGATTACGTACAACACCTTACTGAGTCGTCTCCGGCTGCTCTTTTACCTATCAGTATTGGGCGCAGTTTCTATCCCGTAGTAGATCCTGTGATGCAACAAAATCTTTCCGTCTATGCCGAACAGCACAAATTGTTGGCCGAATTGGCCGAAAAATCCGATTGTGTAATCGTTGGTCGCGGCGCCGATTATATTTTGCGCGAGAAAAAGCCTTTCCGCATTTTTGTCTATGCCGATTCCGACAGCAAAGTAATGCGTTGCTTAATGCGTAAAAATCCTGAAGAGAAACTGACTGAAAAAGAAATTAAAAAGAAGATCGAATCAATCGATGCTCACCGTGCCAAATATTATGAGTTTATCAGCGGCAACAAATGGGGAGTGCGTGAAAATTACGATTTAATGATCAATACGAGTAATCGCGACATTAAAAAAATCGCCAAAGCTTTAGCCAATTGTATTAAAGCTTTTGCCTAAGCTTCAAATTTTATAGCGGGGGGAAACTTTCATAGGCTCTTCCGCTTTTATGATTTAAAAGTTGGAAGAGCTTTTCTTTTAGAAGAAGTCGTTAAGCAATTCGATACACTTGCGCTTTTGCTCAATTTGGGGATGGACGTATAAGTTTAAGGTCATATTTACTGTAGCGTGGCCTAAAAGCTCGCTGACAGTTTTACAATCACCGCCAGCTTCTATACAGCGAGTAGCAAAAGTATGGCGCAAAGCGTGAAAGTTTACTTTGTCGATATTGTTTTTGCGCAGAAAATTTTCGAAGAAAGTGCGAAAAGTACGTACTTCCACGCTTTTTACCGTACCGCTGAGGAAAAAATTGTCGACATTGTCGCTGCTTAATCTGCGCAAAACTGGAATCAGCAAGGAAGATAACGGCACCGATCTTATGGAGCTATTGGTTTTGGGTGCAGAAATAATTATTTGCGATTGGCCGCTGCCATCCATATTTTTGCGATAAACACGTTGTAAAGTGCGGCGCACGTGCACCAATTTATTGTCAAAATCAATATCGCCCCATTTTAATCCGCAAATTTCACCTATACGCAAGCCAGTATACAAAGCCAACAAAATGCCGGCGCTTTTGTTACTTAAGTTCAAATAGATAGCTTGGATTAAGCGTTGCTGGACAATTTTAGATAGTACGTTTATTTTGTAGCGCTCTTGACGATTGGGAAAACGAATACTTATTTCCGTAGTAGGCAGCAACTTAAGTTTCATAGCTTCGCGCAATGAGTTTTTCAGTACCACGATAATATCTCTAGCACTGCGCTCACTTAAGCCGCCATTGCCATCGAGTCGGCCATGGCGCAGCAAGAGCAGGGCATATTCTTGAATGCGCTCTTCATTAAAACGCCTTAGCGGCCAATGGCCAAATTGGGGAATTAAGTGGTTGACCACAATATTAACGTAAGCTGAGTAAGTGGACTTTTTGACCAATTGCTCTTTACGTTCGAGCCAATGCTTTACCCACTGGTCATAATTTTTATAAGCGCTCATTTTCAGCACCTCACAGAAACAAAATGCGGCCCTATAAAAAGGCCGCATTTACTATAAAGGCAGTGCCAAAGAGCCTTAAGGTTTTCAATTTGAGGGCCTTTCCGCCATTCGCATTTTCGTTCAAGAGCCCTTGCCTTTAGGTAAAAAATAAGTTGGCCAGCTTTTTTTTCTGGCTATTGCTAAAGGGCCATTATTAAGCGTTACTCGCATTAGTTGTAACTATTGTGCCAAGAAAAGGGCCGTGCTCAGTTCGGGCGAACTGAGCACGGATATGTATTTCGCTATAGTAACTGCTTGCACGTGCTTCAACATGTTTCTCGGCCTCTTGGCCCTTTATTTAGCCGTTATCGGCCAGCCTTTCTGGGCTTGCTGGGCGCTTTTAGCTTCCGTTTGTTTTGACGCTTGCGACGGCTTTTTGGCCCGTCGTTGGAATGTAGCCAGCGAATTTGGCGCTCAGCTCGACTCTTTGGCCGACTTCGCTAGCTTTTGTTTAGCTGGTGGTGTACTCTCTTACGCTTGGAACGCCGCTTCCGTAGCTGGCACTTACAGTTTGGCGGCCAACAACGCCGACTATAGCACCAGCTTGTTGGGCGTTGTCAAAGCTTTATCTGCCGGCGGTTGGCAATATGGCGGTGGTTTTGCTCCTTTAACGGGCTGCTTTAATTACTTTACGCTGTTTATCGCCTTTATTTACATTTGCTTAGGCGGTATGCGTTTAGCTAGATACAATGCCAACACCGATTCTATTTGTCCGCCTAGCTTTTTTGAAGGTATGCCTACTACCGGTGCGGCTGCTATTTTAGCTATGTTCTGTCTGGCCGATTTTATGGCTCCGGCTTGCTGTCGCTTCTCTTGTAGCTGGTTTATTTTGGGGCTGACCGTAGTTTTTGCGTTTTTAATGGTTTGCAAGTTGCCTTATCCTAAGCTTACCAAAATGACTTGGTTGCCCAAATGGACATTTGCTTTGCCGGTACTGGTCGCTTTAATCAGCGTGCCACTTTCTGCGTATTTATTCTGTGGTCTCTATCTTATCAGTGGCCCAATCTTTTACTTCCTGAACAAAAATAAGGCCTAATTGCCAGAGATCGTTTTTCCTTTATGGAGGGTAGAAGTTTTGTTTAATTCCGTGAGATTAAATTACTGTGCCATTTGTTTATTTTTGACTGTAGGCTTTATGCTTCCAGGGGAAGCATTGGCTGGTGAAGTTAAACCTAATGAAGTAGCTGCTCCTAAAATTGTTACTGCTAAAATCGATCGCGAATCTGCTGAATATAAGCAAATATTCACTTATTTGGAAGCTCAACAATTTGACAAAGCTTTACCTCTTATAGAAAAATATGCCCAAGCTGGAGATGCCGTCACTCAAAAAATTTTGGCTCAATTTTATTTTGAAGGCATAGCTACTAAACGTGATATTGACAAAGCTTTAGTCTGGTTTAATAAAGCTGCCGAGCAAGGATACGAAGATGCTGAGTACGAGTTGGGCAGTATTTACGACATGAATGAAGTTATGCCTCGCGATCCCCAAACTGCTATGTATTGGCTTGAACGCAGTGCCGCTCACGGACACCCTGTTGCTCAATTCATTGCCGGTATGCATTGTATGAATGGCGACGGTGTAGAGGAAAGTGCCACAAAAGCTGCTGCATATTACCGTATGTCTGCTGAAAATGGTTTTCCTATTGCCCAACTTGCTCTGGGGGAGTGTTATGTGGAAGGTTTAGGAGTAGAAAAAAACGGCCCTGAAGCTATTAAGTGGTTTACTAAGGCGGCTGAAAAAGGCAATGTCGATGCTCAAGTTAAATTGGGCATATACTACAACGTAGGACTTGAGGGCGTGAAGCCTGACCTTGAGAGCGGAGTTTATTGGCTTAGCAAAGCTGCCGAGCAAAAAGATTCTAACGCTATATTTATGCTTGGCGTAAGTTACCAACACGGCAGAGGAGTAAAAGCTGATGGAGCTAAAGCTTTGGCCTTATATACCGAAGCTGCTTCTTATGGTGATGCTACTGCTGGCAAAGCTTTACGTTGCCTGGCGCTTTGTTTTTACAAAGGAGTCGGAACTAAAGCTGATCGCGCTAAAGCTGTAGAATTGTTCCGCCAATCTGCCGAGCATGAAGATAAAATAGCTCAAGCTTGTTTAGCTTATTGTCTTCTGAATGGTATTGGAACTGAAAAAAACAAAGAAGAAGCCGACGATTGGCTTGTTGAGTCCGGTTTTGACAAAGTTTTGGATCCTAATCAAGCTAATTAATTTACAAGGTACTTGAATTTTTGCTTTGATTGTTCGATAATTGCACCCTGGTTGGCAGGTATTCAGCTTGCGTTGTTCAAAACGTGCCGAAAGTCTTGCTGATTTTATAAGCTGTACCATCTAAGTTTGCTTAGAGGGTGCCGCGATAGCAAACGGAAATTCTACTTGGTCAATTGAAGTATTGTTGAAACTGCTTTAAAACAGCTTCAGCTACAGCAAATTGTACCAAGGTTTTGCGACTATAAGTCGCGAAATAAAGTTGTATCCAATTACCCAGATCCATTTATGCTGCCTGGCAGCGTAACAAATTATTACATAGGATTGCTTGGGTTCAGGAGGTTTTCCTAATTATGACTACTTTCAAAAAATTAGCTACCTTGTTAGTAATCGGCGCCGCCGCTTTCACCCTTTCTGCTTGCGCCGCTAAGACCGATGCTCCCGCCGAAGGTACCGCTACCGAAGCCGCTCCCGCTGCTACCGAAGCTGCTCC
>ERZ869991.10-NODE-10-length-42938-cov-11.886237_pt1 | contig 42938 bp, 23 predicted proteins | sample MGYA00520862_ERZ869991 | MGnify/ENA primary metagenome ERZ869991 (study PRJEB32232, sample SAMN07284978) | human gut metagenome | biome: human-associated habitat; material: feces | host: Homo sapiens | place: Tanzania | collected 2014-08-11 ...
CAAGGAAGTGATGAGGTTAAAAGGAGAATTGGGGTTGTTTGATAATTGATGATTAAGCATGAAAAAAATAATAATTGTTTGCGACTCTTATAAGGGTTGTCTTTCGAGCAGGGAAGTGAATGAGGCGATTGCTTCGGGAATAAAGGAATGGGATTCAGAAGATGCTGCTTCTGGAATAGAGAATGTGGATTCTGAAGATGCTTCACCCGAAATCATTTGTTTCGAAATGAGTGATGGAGGAGAGGGAATGCTCGATGCCTTTCTCTCGGCGATGAAAGGAGAGCGAGTGAGAATTCATGCCCATGATGCCCTGATGAGATGGATTGAGGCAGAGTATGGTATCGTGAATGATACGGCAATTATTGAGATTGCGCAGACTGCCGGATTGGCTTTGATAGAACCAGAACAGCGTAACCCGATGAAGGCTACTTCCTGGGGCGTGGGCGAGATGATAATGAATGCTTATCGCCGGGGCGTGCGCCACTTTATCGTAGGATTGGGAGGTAGTGCTACATCCGATTGCGGTATCGGAATGCTCAAGGCGATGGGAGATGACTGGAAGAAAATCCGACAGGAATGTACTTTCATGTTGGCTTCTGATGTTACCAATCCGCTTTGTGGTGAAAACGGGGCGGCTCATGTTTTTGCGCCTCAGAAGGGAGCCGATGCTGAGATGGTGGAAATGCTGGATGCTCGGGCAGGGAAGTTTGCTGAGGTGAGTGCCAAGCATTTCGGTTATGATAGGAGTGAGGTGCCTGGTGCTGGTGCAGCCGGTGGTTTGGGCTATGCTTTCCTGCAATATTTTGGTGCAGAGGTTTCTGCTGGAGCCGAACTTCTGTTGCGAGAAATCGGCTTTGATGAGATGATTCGGGATGCTGATCTCGTGATAACGGGTGAAGGACATAGCGACAGACAGACCTTGATGGGAAAGTTGCCACAGCGGATTTTGGAACATGTCTTGAAAAATAAAGCCACGACAGACCAGCAAATCTGGTTAGTATCTGGAGGAATCAGCGAAAAGCAGGCGCTTCTTGACGCAGGCTTTGATCAGGTTCTTGCCGTATCTCCTCAGAATATGGATTTAGAGGAAGCGATGAATCCTGAAATTGCCAAAAGAAATATTGCGAATGCAATCAAAGTTTCCTTTGGAAATACTTAGACCTCTTTAAAGAATAATCCATGTATTTGGGTCAATGATCAGGACTTTTTTTGCTATTCTTCGGTTTTTTCTTTTGAGGTTCATAAATTTTTCTTTGGATATATTCCTGATTGAGAAAAAGTAAAATCGTATATTTTTAGGTACAACAAGCTTAAAAATATACGATTTTACATATTTATTTTCTGTTTTTACATGTTATTTGAACGATTAATGGTTGTTTTTGAACGTTTTGAAGGAAAAAACGACCATCCGTATGGTTGGTGATTCAGTATTTTTCAGTGTAGTATCATCAGTTGTAAATTTCCATAAACACACACATTTTTTATTATTTTACAATTTCGTGAATGGGGATTTTCATACTTTTGCACCCAGTTATGATTTAACAAAACAGTAACTTGATGTCCTATCACATTTTGTTGCCTATATGATGATTACTTATTTATTGAACTTTAAATTTTGAAAGATGATGAAAATGTTTTTACTATCATTTAATGCTCTTAAGCATCGCTCCATCTTTGCCGCTTTCTTGGCTATATTCTTGCTTTTCGGAGCTGTCAAGGGAGCTAAGGCAGAAGATAGTAATGGTTCTGCTTCCGCCTTCGATGGTTTGGAAAAGCTTGCTGGTATTTCGGCAAGTGAGATGGCGAATTATGCAAAGAAAGGTACACATGGTACTTTTCCAACGGATAAGAGCCAAATCTTTTTCTTGTATAATGTAAAAACTGGTCTGCTGCTCAATGTAGGAGGCTATTGGGGAACCCATGTTTCTCTTCAGGAATATGGAATGCCTCTTTCTGTCTATCAAGATCCAGACGATGAAAAATGGATTCATTTCCAGCAGGATATAGATAAGCAGGGTGCTTCATCAGGAAATCAGGAAGGCTGTTCATTGGAATACTTCTATGAAAATGGTTATGCCTCTACAAGTATTGGAGTCTTTGTGGATCGCGATATTTATGCATCTAAAGATGATAAAACCGTGATTCAGCGTGGTTGGAAGATTGAACCTATTTCTGGAGATAAACAAAATACCTTCAGAATATACACTTATCGCCGTAGTGCGGGGGGGTATAGCCAATATACCACTTATGATAAATACTATCTCTCTGCAGCCGCTTCTCAGGGTGATGTCGATAAAAACTGTGGTGCTTTCTTACAGTCTGATAAAACTAACTATAGTGATGACGGTTCTAAGTGGCGTATTTTCTCCTATCAGCAGCTTTATAATTTGCAAAAGAGTTCTATCGGCTTTAAGAGTTCATTAGATTTGTCATTCAAATTAGAGTGCCCAGGATTCAGTCGTGATAATGGTGCGCTTGATAACTGGAAGACTGCTGTTTATAAGGATGGAGCTACTGGATCATTCAGATTTGGTTTGGAGGAGTATTATAAAACTGACCCGAGTCACGAACATGATGACTATAAAGGTAATTTTTCATCTGACTCCCCAACATCATATACTTTCAATAAAACCACTTATAAAAGTCAGGCTGATTACCTGACTCATCTCGGTAAATATTATTGCGCAGATATTAAGAATACCCGTGGTGCAGTTTATCAGGTGGTACACGTAGAACATGGCGGTTCTTATGTTATCGAATGCAAGGCTTATTCTAATACAGATAAGGCTAAACTCTTTGCTGTTCTTTTGAAAGATACAAATGAAGGGACTACAAATTATAAAGAAATAGTAGATGGTTCCCTTCGTGAAACCGTTGTCATGCAGACTAAAAACATGTCTCAGACAGAACAGAACAATTTGCATATCAGCGAGAAGAACATGGATTATGCTGGTAAGGAATTCTATGGCAGCCATAAGTACTTCAATAGTGTCCTCGTGCAGGTTCCAGAAGGTGGCGGTAACATCTGCTTCGGTGTTCGTGTAGGTTCTGTTGATGAAAAAGAAAATGTTGCTGATGAGGGTGAGTGGACTGTATTTGATGATTTCCGTCTTCTCTATGCAGGTTCTAACACCTCACGCGACTTGATTTTGGATGAAGACAAGGATAATCTGAACTATCTTCTTGACTGTACAGAAACTTATGACGATGTGGTTCTCCATCTCAACAAGAAATCTTTCAATACGAATATCAATAAATGGAACACCATCGTGCTGCCAGTTGACTTGAATAAAGACCAGTTCACTCAGGCATTCGGAGCTAATGCCCGATTGGCAGAACTGACCACGCTCACTCGAAATCAGATCCAGTTTACAACGGTGAAGATTGCGGATAAGGGAAATAATGACGTAGTTCTTGCGGCTTACGTACCTTATATTATCTATCCTACAAAGGACTTGGCAAATGAGAGAACACCTAAATATACGGCAACCCTTCATGAGACAGGTACTGCTTCTGAAAGCGTGGAGCATAAGGTAACTATCGCAGAGAATCATATTGATATTCCGAATGTAAGCCTCAAGAGAAATGACCAAAACAAGAATGATCTCTTTGGACTCATCAAGGATACTTGGTCGCTGGCTTTGGATAAAGTAAAAGTTGCAGAAAATAATGAGGCGAGCGAAATAGTAACAGATGGAACTTTAGCTGCATTCGGTACTTTTGCAAGAACATACGGAAGTAAAATAGCTGATACTGAGACAACCTTTACCATAGATAAGACCAATCCGATTATTGATGGTAGAGATAAGCTGAAAGGTTGCTATTTCTTCCATGAAGGAAAAATGGTCTATGCTGGCGACAAAGTACGTGGCTTGCGTGGTTTCAGTGTATGGTTCAAACCATATAAGCAAACTTCAGATCCAGCTGCTTCCAAGTTTATCCTGGATGGCATTGACTATACCACAGATGTAGAGCGAATCATGGCTACAGAAGACAGCAGCATCGATTCCAAGTTTGCGAAACTCGGTGTGTTCAATCTTAATGGTCAGCTCGTTCGCAGCGGCAGTACCGATGTTTCAGGCTTACCTTCCGGTATCTATATCGTGAATGGCAAGAAAGTGTTTGTTAAGTAAAGACTAACTTATTGGAGATAAGAAAGGATGATTATGATGAAAACTCAATATATTAAACCGGAAATACACATGGTCCTCTTGGAGAACATGCTGATGGCAAGCAACTCCATAAGTTGGACCGTCAATAAAGCAAATGATCAAACTGACCCAGATGGTGATGATCACGGTCATATCTTTGGTCCTGATACTGATTGGGGTAAGGATCCAAGTTGGGGTGGTTCCACCAATCCATTTGACAGCGACAACTGGTAATCAGAAGTATATGTAGTGTACTATTAAACAGTGAAATATATTAAAAATGTGTTATCTTGGCAGAATTTCTGCTGGGATAACACATTTTTTTTGCTTAAATAATTTGGAGATAACTTATTTTTTTGTACTTTTGCAGTTGGGGTAGTTGAAAAACGATACCCTTTAAACATCATATAGACTCAACAAAAAGTGATAAAACCTAACGACGAACTTCAATGGCAATCAGATTGCTATGTGAATCAAAGTGTGCTAAAAGAAAGTGATGATAATTTATTGATTTGATAAAAGCTGTTCATTATGGAGTTACTGGAAAATTATTTCGCAGAACTGATTCAGTGTGTCGACGCCAGTTATCTGGTGATAGGCATTATCCTGGTGTTCCTGAGTGTACCGGATACTGCAGACTATGCCCCTTATCGTAAGGCAAAATATTTCTTGGCATCAGCATTTTTTGTTATGTTCATCAACCTGTATCTCTGGTTGGAAATCTTTTCCTCGCAAGATTGGGAGGCACTCAATTCCATCATTGCCTGTATGGACATCAGCCTGTTTTTCCTGACATGTATATGCTTTGCCTATTCATTTGCCTCCCTGTTGGATTCACAATATATCAATAAAAAGAGGATGCTGAAGGATTTCGGGTATTGGATATTGACGATTTCCTTTTCCTGGATTACCCTTTTGGAGCCTTTGGCGCCTTATGCTTATTATCTGTATATTATTTCCACCCTGCTTTTCTGTAGCATGGTGGTAAGATATATGTTTCATTTCCAGTTTATCTATAGGAAGAAAAGGGAACAGTTGGAAAATTACTTCTCTGATGATAATATGCAGCGTTTCATGTTCTGGACGAAGAAAAGCCTCTTCTTCCTGTGCCTCTTGGGCGTCTTTGCCTATCTCACTCTCTTCTTCGGAATCTATTTCAATTATGCCTACCAGGTGTATATCGTCAGTGTCAATCTTTATATCGTCATCTCTTTCATCAATTACCGCCCATATTATGGCACGCTCAATTTAGCTTCTGTGGTGAATGATGAAATAGAAAACTATTCCAGTCAGGAACAGGAAACTTCCAAGTTGGAGAATTATGAGAACCTCTTCGGAGCACGATTGCAGCAATGGGTGGATGACAAGAAGTATCTCTCTTCCCAGTTGACCATCGACAGCTTAGCTTCTGACATGGGCACCAATAAGGTTTATCTTTCCCGTTATATCAACGGAAAACATGCCGTCAATTTCAGTACCTGGATTACCACCTTGCGCATCAAGGAGGCACAGGTCTATATGATGGCTCATCCCGGTGCCACATTGGAAGAGGTAGCTTATCATGTCGGTTTCTCTTCTGCCTCTTATTTCTCCCGAGTCTTCTCCCGCATCGTCAAGACGAGTCCTACAATATGGCGAAGTAATATCTGAACAAAATGCAAAAAAAATGAACGTAAAAACTAATGTTTTTGAAAAAGATATTGTACTTTTGTAGCCAAATTTACAAATAACTAAAACATATAATGGAGAAACAAACGAAATGGATACTCGCTGGTATGATGATGCTGGCGATGTCCGCAAATGTGAAAGCCCAGACTTTCGACGTAGATCTGAGTAAGCAAAATCCTAAAAGTTACGCTGTGGAAGTGCCTGATGGCAACTACAAGGTGACGGTCGTCCTCGGCTCTAAGAAAAAGGCTGCCAAGACGGTGGTGCGTGCTGAAGCCAGAAGACTCATGGTGGATGAAATCTCTACCAAGAAGGGTAAATTCCAGACTGTCCAGTTTATCGTCAACAAGCGTTCACCTAAGATTTCAGATAAGATGAACGTACGTATCAAACCTCGTGAGAAGGGCACACCTGACTGGGATGACAAGCTGACTCTTGACTTCTATGGTGCTGCTCCTGCCGTAAAACAGGTGAAGATAGAGCGTGATACGACTGCCACAACCATCTTCCTCTGTGGCAACTCAACTGTAGTGGATCAGGCTCATGAACCATACGCCAGTTGGGGACAGATGATTCCACGCTGGTTCGGTCCGGAAGTCGCTATTTCCAATCATGCAGAGAGCGGATTGACAGCCGGATCTTTCTTAGCTTCCAACCGTCTGGAGAAAGTATTGGCCATGATGAAGAAGGGCGACTATGTGATTTGCGAGTTTGGACACAACGACCAGAAAGAGAAGACTCCGGGCAGTGGAGCCTGGTATAATTTCTCCTACAATCTGAAGCAATATATAGATAAGGTACGCGCGAAGGGTGGAAACATCATCTTTGTGACCCCTACCCAGCGCCGTTTCTTTGACAAAGCTACCCGCAGCAAAATACAGGAAACGCATGGTGACTATCCTGATGCCATGAGAATGGTGGCCAAAAGAGAGGGTGTGCCTGTCATCGAACTGCATGATATGACCCGAACCTTCTTCGAGACTTTGGGTTATGAGAGCAGTAAGAAATCGCTGGTTCACTATCCAGCCAACACTTATCCTAATCAGCCGAAGGCATTAGAGGATAATACCCACTTCAATCCATACGGTGCCTATGAGGTGGCTAAGATGGTGGTGATGGGAATGAAGCAGCTCCATCTGCCATTCCTGAAATATCTCCGTCCAGACTGGCAGGATTTCAATCCAGCCCAGCCTGACGACTTCAACAAATTCCTCTGGTATCCATCCACAGACCTGGATGTTACCAAGCCTGATGGAAATTAAAGATATTCCGTTAACTCAGCGTCATCCGATGAAGGAAATCAAATGAGAATAAATATAAGCCGGTTCTTAAAAGTGTATAAGAGCCGGCTGTTTTTTGTCTTTTTAGCTGTTATTCCAGCTTATTTTTCCCGAAATTTAAATATTTATGCAGATTTACGTTAATTTTTTAGCAAATTGTTAGGTATATCAATGTTTTTTATTAAATTTGCAACATCAATATGAAGTTCAACTAACACATAGTTATTATGAAGAAGGAAAAAAGCCTGTTGCTCCTGATGGCAGCAGCTTCAGTGGGAGCAGTCCATGCTACCCCTCCTGCAAGCATGGGCGAAGAGATGAGTATTGTAAAAGTTCAAGAAAAAGGTCACACCTTTGTGAAAGGCCGTGTTATTGATTCCGAAGGAAATCCTCTGGTAGGAGTTACCGTCAAGATTGATGGCACTAACTATGGCGTCATCACGGATGCTGACGGCAATTATATCCTGGAATTCCCTTCCATGTCTCATCCTAAAATCGTGTATTCGAGCATCGGTTTCAAGACGAAATCTATCGAATTCATGGGTGTGAAAGAACAGAACATGATGCTTGAACTGGATCATGTGGCTCTCGACGACCTTGTTGTTATCGGTTATGGCAGCAAGAGCCGCAAGGATGTGACCAGTGCCATCTCTACCGTAAACCAGGAACAGATCAGCAAATTAGCTGCAACGACTCCTACAATTGACGGACTTCTTCAAGGTACCGTGAAGGGTGTGTTGGCCACTACTGCCAATGGTGAACCGGGTTCTACCCTCAAGTTGAACATCCGTGGTATCACTTCTCCTTATCCAAAATCAGGTAAGGGCAACAACAACCAGCCTCTTTTCGTGATTGACGGTGTGCCTACCTTCATGGAGGATACCGGTATCAATCCGCTCATTAATATTTCTCCTAACGACATCGAAAGCATCGATGTGCTGAAAGATGCTGCTGCCACAGCCATCTACGGTTCTCGTGGTGCCAACGGTGTGGTCATTGTCAAGACGAAAAACGGTAAGCGCAATGAAAAGACCAAGGTAAGCTTCGGCTACACCTTCTCTTTCAGCAATCCTATCAAGAATTATGAACCGCTGAACACGGCTGAATACAAGAATGTACAGGACGAAATCCTGCGCAATACGGTAAACGGCATGAACGACGGCAGTTCGATGGTAGGTATGTATGATGTAGCCGACTATCTGAGCCAATTTGGTAACATCGGATATAATGCCGAGACGGGTGTCTATACATATAATGGACTCAATGAGAGCCTTTTCGGTTCTGCGAATACCAACTGGGCTAAGGAGGTGATCAACAAGAATGCGCCTACTCACCAGTATAATGTAGCCATCAGAGGTGGCAGCAATAGGACCAACTATTCATTCTCCTTCAACGGTATGAACCAGGAAGGTCTGCTCATCAACGACCGTATGGAGAGATATGGTGCCAGACTCTCTTTGGATTCTGAAATCAATAAGTATATCACCGTGGGTGGTGTGCTCGACTATACCTACTCTTCTCGCAAGAGCGGCAGCAACGATCCTGCATTGGGCTATGACAACGACTCATGGAAGACTCGTCCTGACATGGCAGTGCGTGATGCTGATGGTAACCTGAAACGAGTAGATAAGTTTGGCGAATATGCAAGTAGCTATATGGATGCAAGTCCGGTGGGCAAACTCCAGAGAAAGACGCAATATGAGAACGACCAGTTCTCAGGAAATGCCTACATTGACATCAAGCCTATCGAAGGTCTTACCCTCCATGCTGATGCCAACATATCCCGTTTCGTCTTCAGCAACAGCTATTTCTCTCCGAAGGTTTCCTTGCCAGAACAGCAAGGGACGGAACCAACATCTACGCTCGCAGAGGCTAACTATCGTAACACGAATACGTCTATCAACTTCCGTGCTGACTATAAATTCAAGATTACTGACGACCATCGTTTCGACGTGATGGCTGGTTATAGTGCTGACAGATACTGGAGCAAGGAACACGACCAGGCTTACAGCGGATTCCCTAATGACGATGTGCTCAACAATGCCAGTTCAGCAACTACTGTCAACAAGCCTATGGAGACTTATTCCAAGAGTGGACTCAATTCCCTCTATGGCCGTTTGAGCTATGATTATCTTTCACGTTATCTGCTCGACTTCAGTCTCCGTTCCGATGAGTCATCCAAGTTTGGTCCTGGCAACAAGCGTGGTACTTTCCCTGCACTCTCTTTGGCATGGCGCATAAATCAGGAGCCTTTCATGACATCAGTACAGGATGTGGATGATCTGAAACTCCGTCTGAGCTGGGGTAAGACTGGTTCTACCAATGTATCCGACTTCTCTTACATCCAGTATTTCAACTCCAATATCTACGGTGGACAGAGTGCCATAACATTAGCCACTACTTATCCTAATAAGGATATCAAGTGGGAGATGACTACTGAGTACAATGCCGGTGTTGACTTCTCGTTCTTCAATGGCAGACTGAACGGTAGCTTTGATATCTATCATCGTAAGACAGATGGCGCCTTGGCTCCAGCTCCTATCGCCTTGGAGTTTGGTATCGGTACCTTCTACGGCAATATCCTCGACTTGACCAATAATGGTTTCGAGTTCTCTATCGGAGGAGATGTGGTTCGCACCAAGGATTTCACCTACAATACGATGCTCAGTATCTCATCCAACAAGAATAAGATAACCAAGCTCAATGGTTCTACACTCGACATGATGCACCAGGATCTCTACATGGAAGGTCATGCGATGGGAACCGTGAAGGGTTACAAGGTGGCTGGCATTTTCCAGAGTCAGGAACAGATTGATGAACTGAATGCGCAGGCACAGGCAAACGGATATGATTTCTATCAGGATGGCGCTCACATAGGCGACTATATGTTTGTGGATACAGATGGCAACGGTTATATTACCGAGGCTGACCGTACGGCTATCGCCAATCCGGAGCCAAAGGTATTCGGAGGTTGGTCTCATACCTTATCTTATAAGAACCTCACCCTGTCCATGCTCTTCCAGTATCAGTTTGGAGGTCATGCATACTACAGCACTATGCAGGAATCAGCAGCAGGCAGCTTAGGTCAGAGTATTCTGAGAGAAATGTACGGCAATACGTGGACACCGGATCGTACGGATGCCAAGTATGCTCAGCTGGTATGGTTGCCTGCAAGCATGGACAATACAAATACCAATGACCGCTATGTATATTCCAACTCATATTTCCGTCTGAGAAATATCACGCTCTCCTATAATTTCGAGCCATCTCTTCTGGAGCGCCTGCACATCAGCGGAGCATCTGTGTTCTTCACAGCCACCAACCTGTTTACCATTACCAACTGGCCAGGTTTGGATCCAGACATGTCGGCAACAAATGCCTTCTTAAAGACTACAGAGAATAAGGACGTTTATCCAATGAGCCGTTCTTTCTCCATCGGTCTGAAATTACAATTCTAACTCATACAAAGACTGTAGATTATGAAACATATAAGATTTCAATTTCTTACGCTCCTTTCAGCCACAGCACTGACTCTTACATCGTGTGACCTGATAGGTAGCCTCGACGGCATCGAACCAGAACATGTGGTTACTGATGACAATTATATCACTGATGTCTCAACAGCACAGACGGCTCTCAATGGTGTCTATGCCTCATGGCGCAGCACGGGTGTATCTTACCTGCGCTATGGAATGTCGTCTATGGCTCATACCCAGACTCAGGCGATGGTGATGGGGGCGGATGAGTATGCTGACGAGAACATCGAAACCAATAACAGTAATGTGGAGTTGGCTTATACCGCCTACTACAATGTGATTAATACGGCCAATACCTTCCTGGTACATATCAACAAGAATATACCAGGACTGAGCGAGGAGAAACGAACAGAGATGATTGCAGAGGCTCGTTGCCAGCGTGCCTTGGCTTACCTTACTCTCCTGAAGTGCTTCGGAGAATATTGGAAGCAGGATTCACCATACGGTGTCTGCATTTTCCAGGACGAACTGGTAAGAGATAACCAACCACGCAAGCGTTCTACTGTGGCTGAAACTTACAAGTTGATATCTGATGATCTCGACTTTGCCATTGCTCACTGTGAACAGCAGCCTGCAGATCATTATCACATGAGTTCCATTTTCGCCAAGGCTTTGAAAGCGAAAATGTATATGGCTCAGGATAATTATGCTGAAGCAGCAAGACTGGCAGAGGAAGTGATCAGTGAGGCAGAAGCAGCTGGTTATGCTTTGGAAAGTGATTATGCCAAGATCTTCGATGAACAGTTTAATTCTCAGGAGATGCTCTTTGCTCCTTATACCGCCAATCCTAATGAACTGATGGATGCTTCTTGGTTTGCCTTTTCTCCAGGTTCACTCCTCAAGAAGGTGGCAGATGATTTAGTTCCAGATGATGAAACAGGTGGAGATATTGTTATTCCAAACCCGGGAGATGGTGGGGACGTTGTTGTTCCTGATCCTTCTTCTGATGGTAGTGCTTCTGGCGATGGTGGTGTTGTTATTCCAGGCGGCGACGGTGGAGTAGTAATCCCTGGTGGCGACGGAGGCGTAGTCATCCCTGGTGGTGATGGCAGTGATTTCCCATTCTTCCCAGGTGATGAAGATGTAGCTTCATACGATAAGCTATATACATGGGCCTATAAGGGAGATGCCATGAGCGGTATTGGAAAATATAACAAGTTGACTCCTGAAATGTTCTATGCTGACTCTTATTACTTCATGCGCCTTGCCGAAGTTTATTATATCGCTGCCGAAGCAGAGGCTCGTCAGGGTCAGTATGCTAAGGCTCGTACGCTCTTGACTACAGTCATCGAACGTGCTGGATATACGGAGGACGATGTGAACGCTATTGCCGACGGCGATCTGCTGGGCGAAATCCTCAAGCATAAGTTGGTGGACATCAGTAATGAGAATTTCGAGGAATGGTTTGACCTCTGCCGTTACAAACGTAAGGGCGGTTTCGAAGGCTGGACTGAAGACGAGAAAGCTGAGTTGCCAACATTCAGAAGATACCTGCTCCCAATTCCAAAGGCATCTATGGGTGCCAATAATCTGTTGGAGCAGAATCCGGAATATGTAAACAACTAATTTTAGAATAATATTTGAACTTTATCAAAAGAACATGATGAAATTGAGAAATTCAATGATGACCATTGCTGGCTTAATGCTGGCAATGGTGGCTAATGCCCAGAATTTTGTACTGAAAGGTACGGTGAAGGGTAACGTGGAAGGCTGCACCGTTATGCTGCAGAAATATGATATCGATAAGGTGAGCAACCTGGACAGTGCTACTATCAAGAACGGCGAGTTTGTGCTCAAGGGGGATGTGAATCAGCCTGAACAATACCAGATGGTCATCGATATGAATGAACCGGGCGTGGCAGAACCTGACTATCAGAAGATTTTCGCCAGTCGTATCTATATCGAAAACAAGCCAATGACTTATGATGTAGATCTTACTGGTTTCCCTACTGAAAAGGACATGAGCATGATTACACCTGTCATCAAGGGTTCTGCGACACAGGATACCTATCAGGCTTATCTCGACCTGATGACTCCTATCCAGGATAAACTGCATAGCCTGAACGACAGTATCAACAATTGTAAGGTTCTGGCACAGAGAGTGTCCTTAGCAAAGGAGGCTATCCAGCTGATGGACGATATGCGCCAGCAAACCAGCAAGTTTATCCAGGATCATACCAGTTCATTGGTAGCTTTCGATTTGCTCAATGAGAGTTTTTCAGCCCTTCCAACTCCTTATACCTCAGCCGAAATCGATGAGATGATGGGTTGGTTGAAGAATGATTGGGGCAATTCTCCTCAGTATCCTATGCTGCAGGCACAGTCAGAAATGGCGAAGCATACAGCCGTAGGCAACCGCTTCATCGATGGTACGCTTCTCACTCCTCAGGGCAAGCAGGTGAAGTTGTCTTCCCTTATCAAGAAGGGCGAATATACCATGTTGGAGTTCTGGGCTTCCTGGTGTCATCCTTGCCGTCAGGAGATTCCTCATCTCAAGGAGGTGCATGAGAAGTACAAGGATTTCAATATCATCAGCATTTCCGTAGATGAAAGAGATGAAGACTGGAAGAAGGCGATGGCGAAGGAAGGTATGAACTGGACCCAGTTGCGCAACCCTGAAGGCTTCGGTGGTATGGTGATGGGAGAGTACGGCATCAATGGTATTCCTGCTTGTCTGATCTTAGACAAGAATGGCAATTTCTACAAAACCAATATGCGTGGTGCTTTCCTCGATGCATTCCTCTATGATTATTACAAAAGATAAGCTATAACAAATAAGGAATTAGTTTTGGGTAAAAGGATTCCCCCAATGTAAGGTCTTAAAAGACTTTTACATTGGGGGATTATTGTTAATTATTTATTCTTCATTTATTGTAGCCTTATGCTTTTTCAAATACATTTTTTCTACCATGAAGTGTATGCTTGTACAATAACCGCCTGATTTGTACAATTATCTACCTTTTCCTATGTGTAAAAGCCCTATTTTTGCCTTCGAAACGAATCATCTTCCTTTATTCCTCTGAATATAGCAAAAACTGATTCATGATGAATGCTAAAAGGATCAATAGATTCTGATGAAAAATAAGGCAAAAATACATTTTAAACGAAATAACAATCTTAAAAGTTTATGATTCAAAACAAGTTAGGAAGAACATCATTATTGCCGGTATCTTGGCATTCCGCAATATTGGCAATGTTTGTTACTTTTTCGAGTGTCACAGCAGAGGCACGCGAGAAAGTGAGTTTGAATATGGGCTGGAAATACCAGTCGGGTATCATCGATAATGCACAGACTGTGGATTTCAATGACAAGAGTTGGCAATCTGTCAATCTGCCTCATGATGCACAGGTGATAGGTCCCTTTGTCGAGAAAGGCAATGGTGCGAGCAATCGGAATGGTTACCGTCCGCTTGGATGTGGTTGGTATCGCAAGATTATCAACTATGACAAGAGTTGGCAAGGAAAACGCATCGTCCTGGAGTTTGAAGGTGTATATCGTGATGCCAAGGTGTATGTGAACGGACAACTTTGCGAGGGAAAGAATCCGAATGGTTATCTCGACTTTGAGTTCGACATCACTGACAAGTTGCAACAGGGGGCAAATGTCATAGCCGTAAACTATAATAATGCTTATTCCAAGAGCAGTAGATGGTATAATGGCGAGGGCATCAACAGGGATGTATGGTTGCATGTGCTCGAAAATGTGCATGTGGCAAGATACGGAACCTTTGTTACCACTCCAAAGATTACTTCATCAGAGGCGAAAGTGAATATCAAGACCAATATCAAGAATGAGCGCACCGATTCTGTGCTCTGCCGACTCATCACAGAGATTATCTCGCCAGAAGGAAAAACCGTGGCAGCAGCAGAGGCTGTAGCGCCATTCGCAGGTGGCGAGACATATCAATTTAACCAAGACATCACTGTGTTTCATCCGCAGCTCTGGAATGTGGGAGATGGAAAGATGTATAAGGCAGTGAGCCATGTGTATGTGGCGAATGAGAAGTATAATGGTAATGTACGTCAGCCAATGGAGTGGACATCCTTGGATGCCGTCAAGGCTGATATCCCTGCTAACACTATCGATACCTATGAGACTCCTTTCGGAATTAGAGAGATAGAGATGACGCCTAACCAGGGACTCTTAGTGAATGGCAAGCGCATATATATCAATGGTGCTTGTCTGCATACCGATTTGGGACCATTAGGAACAGCCTCTTTTGAGGAAGGCTGGAACCAGAGACTTACAGCCATCACCCAAAAACTGGAGTGCAATGGTATCCGCCTCTCGCATAATGCTTATCCTAAATATGTACTCGACTGGGCAGACCGTCATGGTATTCTCGTAGTGGATGAATTCTTCGACAAGTGGGATGACAGTTTTTATGGACAGGGTGCAAAATTTGGCAGTTTGCATCTGCGTGATGTCCGTGTCCAGATGGAGCGCGACCGCAACCATCCTTCCGTCTTTATCTGGAGCGTGGGTAACGAGGTGTATCAGCAGATACAGGCAGAGCAAACTCGCAAGAATGGTATCAAACAATTGAAGACTCTCTTGGATCTGGCGCATCAGATAGATCCAACCCGTAAGGCAACCTGCAGTCAGTATCCTAACCGATATGGCAGTATTACCCGAAAACGAGATGTAAAGCGTTTTGAGGGAGCAGAGCCACATCAGTTTGAATTCTATACCGATGTGGTTTGCACAAATTATCTGGAGAAATTCTGGGATGAAGACCACAAGCGATTCCCGCAGCTCGTTTTCATGGAAGGCGAGATGGCTGTGGGCGACCTGGGATATGATTACTTCAATTTCGACCATTCTTATCCTGTGGGTCACTTCTATTGGGGTGGCACCGATTATATCGGCGAATCTTTCGGATGGCCATCCAAGGGCTGGATACGTGGTTTGGCAAGTTTCACCAATCACTTGAAACCGTTGGGCTGGAGTGTGAAGAGCTTCTATGCCAAGGACCCGATGGTGAAGATTATCACCCGTCCTAACAAGGGCCAAGGAGGTTTGATCTGGAATGACTTGAAGATGACCTGGATAGCTCTGGATGAGCATTGGAACTATAAGGCTGGCGACAAGTTGAAGGTGCAGGTGATGAGCAATTGTGAAGAAACAGAACTCTTCCTCAATGGCAAGAGCTTGGGCAAGAAGCAGTTGCCACCAAAGACACAGGCTCCTGAGTTGACTTGGGATGTAGCTTATGAAAAAGGCGAGCTCAAAGCGATTGGATATAACAAGGGTGTGAAAGTGAGCGAAGATGTACTTGCTACTGCCGGTAAGCCTGCCAAGATTATTGTCAACTTAAATAAGGCTCAACTGAAAGGTGATGGTATGGATCTGGCTTATCTCGACTATACTGTTGTGGATGCCGATGGGAACGTCTGTCCTGATGCTGTTAAACTTGACTTCGAAGTGAAGGGCGAAGGTGTGAACGCAGGAGTAGCCAATGATGACATGATGAGCGATGAGCCTTGGCAGGGCAATAGCCGCAGCACCTATCGTGGTAAATGCCAGTTGATAGTTCGCAGCAATGCCGTAGCAACTGGTAAGTCGGGCAAAATTGTAGTCAAGGCAAAGACTAAGGGACTGAAGACATTATCTACCCTGATTACAGTAAAATAAAGAAGTGATGTTTTTGCTATATTTAAAGTATAAAACAGGGAATAAAAGAAATTTAAAATGAAAATACTAATCAATATTCATTATGTCAAGCAGGCGATGGTGCTCATCGCCCTGCTTTTGATGGGACATGTTGCTGGCTTTTCTAAGCTGGCGACATCTCCTGTCATTTCTTCTGACATGGTACTTCAGCGTGAGAAACCAGTACATATCTGGGGTACTGCGAATGCAGGAGAGCGGGTGACTGTGAGCTTTGATAAGCAGAAGATAAAGGTGAAGGCGGATGCGGAGGGCAAATGGATTGCCACTTTGCAACCGATGAAAGCAAATGCCACTCCTCAGAATTTGGTTATTAAAGGTAAGAAAGAGAGCCTTATATATAATAATGTGGTAGTGGGTGAAGTCTGGATTGCCGCCGGACAGTCAAACATGCAGTATTCCATGAAGCGCCACAAAGCTTTTGTGGCACCAGCCAAAGGTAAGGATTGGAGCATCGAAGAGATGAAGAAGCCTCAGAATCCGATGATTCGTGTCTATACTTCTCTCCGTACGCATCAGAAGACTTGGGCTGAGGCGAGTGGCGAGAGTCTGCCAGATGTTTCTACCGTGGGTTATTATTTCATCAAGAATATCCAGGATAGTCTGAAGATTCCTGTGGGCATCATCACTGTGGCTTTGGGTGGAACCCGCATCGAGGCCTGGACTCCTAAGGAGGCTTACGAACAGAGTCCTGTCTTTAGTAAGGAATTGAAGGAGACAGGAAAGATTAGTGGTTGGGGAGTAGGCGATTGGTATAAGAGTCTGATGCTTCCTGTCATCCCATACACCATCCGTGGGTTTCTCTGGTATCAGGGTGAGAACAATTGTGGTATAGAGGATGGACGATATGCCCAGAAGTTCAAGGTGATGACTGACTGGTGGAAGTTGCAGTTCAAGGACAAGAGTCTTCCTTTCTATTATGTTCTCCTGGCTCCGCACATTTATTCCGACCGTCTTCACAAGGGAGGGCGTCCGCTTACTGCCGAGGCTCTTCCTCAATTCCGTGAACAGCAGAAACTGGCTCGAAATTTAGTGGAGAACTCCGAGTATATCACGATATTCGACTTGGTGGACAATCTTCGAGACATCCACCCATCCTATAAGTGGTTTGTAGGTCAGCGTTTGGCTCGCATCGCCTTACATAAGAACTATGGTTATGATAAGATATTGTATCGAGGCCCTGAGTTAGAGCGTGTAACCAAAAGTACTGATGGCAAGAAACTTGAATTACAGTTTGCCAACGCAGGCAATGGCTTACGGGAGTGTAATGGTAATCGCCGCTTGGAATGGTTTGAGGTGGCTGGTAAAGATGGCATCTTCCATCCCGCTCTTGCCGACATCCATGACAAGAACCAAGTTACTGTATATTGTAGAGAAGTAGCTTCTCCTGAATATGTTCGTCTGGCATGGCACGAAGTGGCACAGCCTAACCTTGTGAATAGCGAAGGACTGACCGTGATTCCTTTCGGTAGTACGAAAGTGGATACTTCTCTTTGAAGATGCGGGTGTGATATGGATTCATGTCACACCCTTATCATTTTCTTTTATTTATTTCATTTTTTGCCAGTTCCCATTGGTTGAACTGCAGGATAATCTTATGTATGGTAACATTTTTTTTGCTTAATCGTACAAAAAACGCTCGTTTAGGACAAATGTCCACCATTATAAACCTGCTATTTAACTAATTTTGCTAACGAAAAATAAAAATATTCAAATCTTTAGTTCGCTATAAGCGACGAGTGAAGATAATGAAAAACTGAAAACGATATTAATAACATAACAATCTAAAATAGCTTATGGTACAAAATAAGTTTATCAAGTCATCGACTTTGCCAGTCTTCTTGCTTTCTGCAACATTGGCATTCGGTGTATCACCTATATATAATAAGGTGTACGCCGCAGAGATGACAACTCAGCAAACCAATACCATCAAAGGTAAGGTTATTGACTCCAACGGTGAGCCAGTCATTGGTGCCACCATTCTCATTGTGGGTCAGAGTAATAATAGTGGTGCCATCTCAGATATGGATGGTAATTTCGTCATTGCTGCCAAGCCTGGACAGAAGATCAAAATTTCTTTCTTGGGTTATGAAACTGCAACTGTAACTGTTCGACAAGACATGACAGTGACATTAAAAGAGGAAGCTACCGCCCTGAAAGGCGTAGAGGTCGTGGCATACGGTGTGCAGAAGAAGGTAACCGTAACGGGTGCCATCACCAGCATCAAGAGTGAGGAATTGACACGTACTCCAGTCAGTTCTGTTTCCCAGGTCTTGGCAGGACAGATGACGGGTGTCAGTTCCGTTCAGTACTCTGGTGAGCCGGGTAATGATGCCGCTACCATCTATGTGCGTGGTAAGGCAACATGGGGTGATGCCAATCCTCTGATTCAGGTGGATGGTATCACGGTGGATGCCGGTTATATGAACGACATCGACCCAGAGGAAATCGAGAGTGTCACCGTATTGAAGGATGCATCTGCCACAGCCGTGTTTGGTGTGGAGGGTGCCAATGGTGTCATCTTGATTACCACTAAGAGAGGTTCGGAGGGAAAGACTAAGATTACAGCCTCTGTGTCTGGTTCTCTGCTCTTTCCTAATCGTCCTGTAGAACAAGCGAATTCTGTGGAATATGCCAACTTCCATAATATGATGAAGGAGTATGATGGAGGTAATGGAGTCTTTTCGGATGAGTTAATCGAGAAATTTGCGAGTCAAAGCGACCCTATCCGATTCCCAAGCATCCGTTGGACAGATTATCTGATGAAGAAGAGTTCTCTGCAAACCAAGGCTAATGTTAATATTCAGGGTGGCAACAAGAAGGTGGCTTATTTTGTTTCTGCCGGTATGTACACGCAGGGTGGTCTTTTCAAGACCTTCGCACAAGAGTATGATGCCGACTATAACTATAGCCGTTTCAACTATCGTGCCAATGTAGATATTAATTTGACCAATACCACCAAACTTTCTGCCAATATTGCCGGTAGTCTGGATAACGTGAGTCGTCCTTTGATAGGTTCCACCGATGCATTGATGAAGCAAATCTATGCAGCGTCTCCATTCTCAAGTCCTGGTGTGGTGGATGGCAAGTTTATCACAACAGCCACCGATTATTCCGATCTACAGTTGCCTTTTACGGGCAGTAACCCTATGGGTTCCTGGTATGGTAAGGGATTCTTTAAGAATGGTGTCAACCGAATGGCTGTAAACTTGGCTTTGACTCAGAAGTTGGATTTCATTACCAAAGGTTTGAGTTTCTCTGTCAAGGGTGCTTACAACAGCAACTTCTCTGTGACCAAGCAAGGTAGTGCCGAACTTCCAACCTATACCCCTGTGGTGAAGTATGATGAAAATGGTAATATTTTGATGGGGGAGAATGGTTATCCTGAGTTGGGTTACAAGCAGAGTGGTGCTTACAGTCGTGCCAAGGTTACCACCTCGTCATCTCCTAATCGTAACTGGAACTTTGACGCTCGTTTCAATTGGAGTCGCAAGTTTGGCTTGCATAGCCTTTCAGCCTTGTTGCTTTATCAGCAGAGCAAGAGCTACTATCCAAGCGAGTATAAGTTGGTGCCAAGGGGAATGGTTGGTATAGTAGGCCGTGTCACTTACGATTGGAACAATCGTTATATGGCAGAGTTTAATATTGGACACAATGGTTCTGAAAACTTTGCGCCAAGCAAGCGATTCGGTACCTTCCCAGCTTTCTCAGCCGGTTGGAATGTGAGCGAGGAGAAGTTCTTCGAAGCTTTGAAGCCAACCGTTTCGTTCCTGAAACTGCGTGCATCATGGGGTTTGGTAGGTAATGGCAAGATTCTTTCTTCCCGTTTCTATTACACACCAGACTTATATACCATCAACAATGGCGGCTATTACTTTGGTGTCAACCTCAATACCCGTGGTTATTCAGCTTCAGAGAGCACCAAGCACAACCCTGATGTGACATGGGAGAAAGCTTTCAAGCAGGATTATGGTATCGATGTGCATTTCTTGGACGATCGTTTGAGCACCACCTTCGATTACTATCTGGAGCGTCGTAAAGATTTGTTCTGTTCAGACAAAACTGCACCTACTCTTTTAGGTTTTACAGTTCCGCAAGCCAATTTGGGCGAGACCAAGAGTTGGGGATGGGAATTATCTGCCAAGTGGCGTGATAAGATTGGAAAGAACTTCACTTATTGGGTGGGGGTAAACCTCTCTTACAACCAGAATGAAATCATAGAGTCGAAAGAGGAACCGCAGAGCAACGCTTACAGCATGAAGAAAGGGCATCGCATCGGTGCAGACAAGACTGCTGGCTACAAGTTCTTTGAGTACTACAGTGAGAATACTGCTGCTAATTATGAGAAGAAATATGGTGAGCCGTTCCCTACACAGTTGATCTCTGATCTTCGTTATGGTGACTGTACTTATGTTGACTTAAACCATGATGGCAAGATAGATAGTCAGGACAACACCTATGAGTTGGGCTTTACTGAGGATCCGGAATATACCTTGGGTCTCAATCTGGGTTTCTCTTGGAAACGTTTCTCCGTGAACACGCAGTGGACGGGTGCCTGGAATGTGAGTCGTGTGCTTGGCGGTGTATTCCGCTATCCATTCTATACTTCCAGTACTTATGAGAATGGAGGACTGCTGAAATATCAAGTCTATAACTCTTGGACAGAGGATAATCCAGACCCTAATGCCAAGTACCCTCGTGTATCGCTCGACCATGGCAAAGTGAATAACTATCAGAACTCTGACCTCTATATGGTTGATGCCAAGTACTTGCGTTTGAAAACCTTGCAGATTACTTACGATTTCGACTTCCCATTCATGAAGAAGATCGGACTTACTAATTTGCAGCTTGGTTTGAGTGGTTACAATCTTCTCACTTTCACTCCTTTTATCTGGGGTGACCCTGAGACTCGTGTAGATGACGGTCCTTCTTATCCATTGCAGCGTACCTATACGATGACGCTTAAGGTGGGATTTTAGAAAGTGAAGGACGAAGAGTGAAGAATTCAAATGTTTTAGAACAAACGATTATGAAACGATATAAAATCAATAACAAGATATTAGGTGGGGCTTTAGCCCTTGCGGCTCTTGCTTCGCCACTGATGTTCTCTTCTTGTACAGACACCATACAGTTTGGTAACTCTTTCTTGGAGAAGGCTCCAGGAGGTGACATCAACGAGGATACGGTATTTACAAGTCCCGTATATACCAAGCAGTTCCTCAATGCCATTTATCGCCAACAATATTATGGTCTGACGTTTGGTACAAATGCAGGTCATTGCAATAGTCCTTGGACTGGTAAGTTTGATGCACTAACAGACTGCTTCTGCTTATATTATTCATCGGCAGTACCATGGAAATTCTATTATAATGGTTCTAAGAATGCAGATTCAGAGAGCATGATGGAGTTTAATAGCGATTTGGTATGGGAGGCAGTGAGAGCATCTTATCTCCTTCTGGAACATGTAGATAATGTGCCTGGACTTACCGAGAGCGAGAAGGCGAGCATGAAGGCGCAGGCCAAGTGCCTGATTGCTTCCAGATATTTCGACCTGTTCCCATTCTATGGTGGTCTGCCTTTGGTTTATAATAGTTTTTCGGGTACCGATAGCTCCTATGATTTGCCACGTGCTACGGCAGAGGAGACCGTGGAGTTCATGGTGAAACTCCTGGATGATGCCATTGCTACTCCTGATGCCGATTTCCCTTGGGCATACGATGAGACTACGCTCCAGACAGAAGCAGGCCGTTGGACCAAGGCGGGTGCTATGGCTCTGAAGGCACGCATCCTTCAGTTTGCAGCATCTCCGTTATTTAATGATAGTCAGGGATATTATGGAGGAACTTCTGAGGCTGAGCAGAAACGTCTGGTATGGTACGGAGAATACAAGCCTGAGTACTGGACGCGTTTCAAGGAGGCTTGTAAGGCTTTCATCGACAAACTCAGTACGGATGGTGGTTATTCGCTTGTACAGGCTGATGGCACTCGTCCCCAGGATTATCGCTTGGCTTATCGTACTGCTTATTTTGATGAGGGTAGTTCAGAGATTATACATTCAGTTCATTGGCTCAACAAGCCAAATTCTCAGTATGTTTGGTACTCATGGATGGGGCATAATAGAACTGTATATTCAGTAACCCAGGAATATGTAGAGATGTTCCCTTGGAGCGACGGAACGCCTTTTGACTGGGATAAGGCTGAGACGGAAGGAAAACTGAACCAAATGTTCATCAAGGGTGATTCAGTCGAAGGAAAGGCTCTGTTGCAGAACGTCCTGTTAACTCGTGACCCACGTCTATATGAGACTGCTATTGTCAATGGTACGCCTTCTACCCTTGATTGGACAACGGCTGCCATGACAGGTAATCCTTATGAGACTTGGGTTGGTGGAAGTACTAGTAATAATAATTCTGTTGATGAACAATATGGCTTTGCCACAAGTTACCGTAATATGAAATATAGTTTTGGTGAGTATTCGGGACATGGATTACAGTGGGCAACCATCCGCCTGTCGGATGTCTATCTGATGTATGCTGAAGCTTTGATACAAACCAATACTAATGGTAACTTCAAGGATGCTATTGAGTGGATAGACAAGGTGAGAGAGCGTGTCGGTATGAAGGGGTTGGTAGAGTGTAATCCAGACAAGGATTTGCTCCACAACAAGGAACTCTTGATGCAGGAACTCTTGCGAGAGCGTGCTTGTGAACTTGGCTTCGAGAATGCTCGCTATATGGATATGGTAAGATACAAGATGAAGTCAACCTTCGAGAAGCCGCTCCATGGAATACGTATCTATCGCATGGTGAAGAATCCTACTACCGGCAAGTTCGAACGCTGCAACATGCAGTGGTACAAGGCTAAAAAAGGTCAGACCTTCACCTGTTCCGATGGTACAAAGGTAAAGGTGGCTTACAAGGATGGCATCCAGCAGCCTACTGTGTTTGAATATGAGAAATTCGAACTGAACAAGGGTAAGCGTAAGTGGTGGACCCAGGGCTTTGATCCTAAGTGGTATCTTACACCATTCAAGACTACTGAGATAAACAAGGGATATGGTCTGGTGCAGAACCCTGGATGGTAATATTTAATGTTAAGTGTTAAATGTTGAATTACAAAGAACATAATGATATGAAACGAAATCATATATGGATGGCGATGGCTCTGGCAAGCGTAGGCTTGCCAGCCATGGCGCAGAATAATATAGAAAATAAGACCATTGACGTAGGCGCCAACAAGACATTCTCTTTGAGCGAATCTACTGCCTCTGTGTCTGTCATCGAAAACAAGGATGTGGATAAGCGTTCGGCTAAGAATATCCGCAACAGTATCGTTGGTGAAGGCTTGGGTCTCATCTCTCAGCTGAGTGGCAGCAACTATGCCGGTCAGGAGGCTTCTATGATAGTGCGTGGCTTGCACAGTCTTTCTGGAAGTGCAGCTCTCGTCTTGGTGGATGGCATCGAGCGAAGCATCAACGATATCAGTGCCGATGAGGTGGAGAGTGTTTCCATCCTCAAGGATGCTGCTGCCGTTGCGCTTTATGGCTACAAGGGTGCCAATGGTGCCATTCTTGTAACCACCAAGTGTGGAGAAAAAGGAGTGAACAAGGTTGAGGTTACTTACGACCACGTGTTTAATAATCTCATAAGTACCCCTAAGTTTGTGGATGCCGGAACATACGCCGATGCCATCAACGAGGCCTACAGCAATGATGGCTTGGAGCCTCGTTATACTGCCGATGAGGTGAAGGCATTCAAGGATGGCTCTATGCCACAGTATTATCCTAATGTCAACTGGCTCAAGGAGGTGTTCCGCAACCATGGTGTTACCAATAAGTATGGGGTGCAGTTTACGGGTGGAACAGGAAAGATGAGATATTATACAGCTCTTAATCTTCTCTCCGACAAGGGATTCATCAAGAATCCTGGTGAAAACGAGGGATATAGCACCCAGGATAAGTATGTAAAGGGCAACTTGCGAATCAATCTGGATATGGATATCACCCAGTCAACCTTGCTCAAGGTGAATCTCTTTGGTTCTTTGAGCGAGCAGAGTGCGCCTGGCAGCAATGCCAATCTCTGGAACATGATTTACACCGTTCCTGCTGCGGCTTTCCCTATCCAGGCTAATGGCTTGTGGGGCGGCAGTTCCACCTGGGCGGGTACATCCAACCCTGTGGCTCAGAGCACAGCGGCTGCTTACTACAAGTTCCATACCCGCGACCTGTTCTCAGACATGACTCTTGTTCAGGATTTGAGCAGTATTACTCAGGGCTTGTCGGCTTCACTCCGTTTGGGCTTCGATGCTCAATCTACCCTGATAGAGAATCATAGCAAGACCTATCAGTATAATGTGACAACGATTCCGCAGGATGCCTGGCACGATGGCGTGCTGGATGAGAGCATGATTACTCATGCCACTTATGGCAAGGCTGGTGAGGCTTCTGATGTGAAGACCAGTTCCTTCGGTCGCCGTTTCCATTTCGATGGTGGCTTGAACTACGACCGTTCGTTCGGCAAGCACGATTTATATACTCAGTTGCGCTGGGACTATGAGTTTGAGGATCTCCTGGGCACCAACACCACCATCTATCGCCAGAATGCTTCCTGGTTTACCCATTATGGTTACGGCAAGAAGTATTTCCTCGATTTCTCGCTCGTAGCATCGGGTTCCAACAAGTTGGCTCCTGGTCATAAGTGGGCTGTATCTCCTACGGTTTCTGCTGCATGGGTGCTCTCTAACGAGAGTTTCCTGAAGGATGTAAGCTGGGTTAACTTCCTCAAGCTCCGTGCTTCGGCTGGTATGCTCAACATGGACTTGCTTCCTAACAGCGATACCAACTGGACTTACTATATCCAGGGCTATTCCGATTCAGGTCCATCTTATATCTTCCGCAGCGACTATGAGTCAACTGCGGGTCGCAGTATCGGTGCTTTGGCAACAGCCAATCCAAACCACGAGAAAGCCTATATGTATAATGTGGGCGTAGAGGCTCGCCTCTTCGATGGCTTGAACTTGACCATGGAAGGATTCTATAACCATCGCACCAACATTTGGGTATCTGGTAACGGAGCTTACTCTTCGCTCGTAGCTTTCGGAGCACCTTATATCAATGCAGGTGTAGTGAATCAGAAAGGCTTGGAGGTAGGCTTGGATTACACTAAAACCCTGGGTGGCATCACCTTCAATGTGGGTGGCAACTGGCTCTACAGCGAGAACCAGATTAAGGAGATGGCGGAGGAGCCTCGTGCATACGCCAACCTCGTACAGACAGGCAACCAGCTTAGTCAGCTTTATGGCTTGAAGGCCATTGGTTTCTTCAAGGATGCTGAGGATATAGCCAACTCTCCTACTCAGACTTTCTCTACCGTTGTTCCTGGTGATGTGAAGTATGAGGATGTGAATGGCGACAACAAGATTGATGAGAACGATGTGATAGCCATCGGTCATTCCACAACTCCTGGCATCTATTACCAGTTCCATCTCGGAGCCGAGTGGAAGGGATTGGGATTCAACATGATGTTCCAGGGTACAGGCAAGTATTCGGGTATGCTCAATACCAAGGGTATGTACTGGCCATTGATTGGCAACACCAATATTTCGCAGTATGCCTACGACAACCGCTGGACTCCCGAAACAGCCGAGACAGCTCTCTATCCACGACTCAGTTCTAATAGCAACGATAACAACTATCGCAACTCTACGCTCTGGCTCGTAGATCGTTCTTACTTGAAGCTTCGCAATGTGGAGTTGTACTACAAGTTGCCGGTATCAGCCTTCAAGGCTGTGAAGTTTGTGCATGGAGCTACGGTCTATCTGCGCGGCATCGATCTCTTTACCTGGGATAACATGCCTCATGGCAATGCCGAAAGCTATGGCATAGCACAGCCATTGACACGCAGCGTGGTGGCAGGAGTGAAACTAACATTTTAAAAACGAACAATTATGAAACGAATAAAGATATTTTCAGCCGTTGCAGTGGGCTTGCTTGCCCTGGCATCTTGTTCAGACCAGATGAACTACAACGAGTATTATGTCTATGACCGTGATTACATGACTCAGGAGTTCGGTCGTGTGGAGGGCTTTCTCACCACCGCCTATAATGAGATGGATTACGACTACGGTGGGTATTACAGCAATGCCCTGATGGCTTCAGCCACTGATGAGAGCGAGTATGCCTACAGCGGCAATAGCATTGAAGACCTCTATAATGGTGCTTTGAGTCCTACCAATGCTCATGCCACTTTCTGGACCAGCAGTTTGAAGGGCATCGCCTACTGCAACCTCTTCCTGGATGAGTTTGCTGATGAGAAGTTCACCAACTATGAGTATAATGACGACTATGCGCAGCAGATGTTCAAGTATAAGAACATGCGCTGGGAGGCCCGCTTCCTGCGTGCCTATTACTACTTCCGCCTGGTTCGCCAGTATAATGGAGCACCGCTCTATTGTCACAACATTCCGGCGGATGATTTGAACCGTCTGCCGATGAGTTCTGCCGACAAGGTGTTTGATTTCATCAAGAACTCCTGCGACAGCATCAAGGACAGCATTGTGGTAGATTATACCAATCTGGGCGATATGGCCATCACCGGACAGAAAGAGACCGGTCGTGCCAACCAGCTTGCCGTTCTTGCCCTGAAGGCTCGTGCAGCACTCTATCATGCCAGTCCTCTCTTCAATCAGAACAATGATGCAGAGCTTTGGCATCAGGCTGCTTTGGCAACCAAGGAATTGGTAGATTCTGCCGAAAAGCAAGGCAAGGCTTTGGCTGCAACCTACGATTGCCTGTGGGCATCCAACAACTATACAGACAAGAAAGCTACACAGGAGATTATCTTCTATCGCTCGGTGGCAGATGCCAACACCTTGGAGAAAGCCAATTTCCCTGTAGGTCTGGAAGGATGTAATGGCGGTAACTGTCCTACTCAGGATCTTGTAGATGCCTACGAGATGCAGAGCACGGGCAAGGGTATCAACGAAGAGGGTAGTGGCTATAATGCTCAGAATCCATACAAGGGCAGAGACCCACGCTTCGAGTTGACCATCTGCCATAACGAGACCAAGCGTTGGCCTAACTGGGCTACCAATCTCATCTACACCTATCAGGGTGGCGCCAATGCGCTTCCTCTGAACGGTGGTACTCCAACGGGTTATTATCTGAAGAAGCTTTTGATTGCAGCTACCGATACCCGTCCTGCCACAGCGAACACGATGAAGCACAGTTGGGTTATCTTCCGCATGGGCGAGGCTTACCTGAATTATGCTGAGGCAGTGTTCCAGTATTTCAAGAGTCAGGGCAGGACTGATGCAGCCGATGCAACCAGTGCCGAGTTCCCTGTTTCGGCTCGCGATCTTGCCAGCAAGACCCGCCTCCGTTCTAAGATGAAGGCGATACCTGCCGGAATGAGCAACGATGATTTCTGGGCGAAGTATCAGAATGAACGCCGTGTGGAACTTGCCTTCGAGGGTCATCGTTTCTGGGATGTACGCCGTTGGAAGGAAGGCAGCAAGTACTTTTCTAAGATTACGGAGATGCACATCACCAAGAATGCGGATGGTACTTATACCTATACTCCTAAGACGGTGAATCGCCTTTGGGAGGAGAAGTTCAACTTTTTCCCAATTCCGCAGAGTGATATCATGAAGAATCCAAACCTGGATCAGAGCATCACGGGATGGAAATAGTTTTTTAAGCTCAGGGCATACAGTCCTGGGCTTTTTTATTGCCTTTTTGCCATCCCCTTTGTATGTGCTCCTAATTCCCACATCATTTAACAGATCTGTATCGGGTTAAATGAGTTATCTATTGATACAAAAACTTTTTATTTATTTTTTTATAGAGCAATCAATCGTTAGAAAACTCAAAAAATGAATTTTATCATGTTTATTGTCTGTAAAGGTCGTTTTTCGGAAAATAAACTGATTTTTTGTACGAATGCCTTAAGCTAAGGTGCATAGAATTCAATAATTTTGCCATCGAAATCAAGTAAACGATTATATAAGTCAAAAGACTAAAAATCGATATTATAGATACAATATAATTTAAACTATTAAATTAATAATAACAATTTTAAACGACTAACGATTATGAAGAAGCAATTTTTACTCCTCGTGGCTCTTGTAGTTTCAGTGTTTACTACTGCCAATGCGCAGGTAGAGTATGGTAATGTTACAACTCCTTTGACAGGGGCTAAGACATGGGACTTTGGTGATTTCCCTGGTTTGGAAGAAGGTGCCCTCTATGATGCTTGCACTATCGACAACCTCTATTTCGGAGTTTCTGGCGATACACCTATGTATTATGTAGCTGCCAATGCCCGTATGAGTATGCCTTACTCTGCCAACCAGGCTTTCATCGATGATGATGCCACCGACTGCGTGTTGAGTTTCAAGGTGCCAGCTGGCGAGGGTACCGTAACATTCTATGGTAAGACGGCTTCTGATGGCCGCCCAGGAATCGTATTCATCGGTAAGGAGCAGCAGAAGGCTGAGGGCGATTCTATTAAGATGACTTTGCAGGAGTACAAGTATCATGTAAATGTAACAGAGCCAACATCTATATATTTTGTGGCTGTTAATGCAAGAAGCAATGCCAATCCTGCTCTCGGAAAAGGTCTGTATGTTTATTCTTTGAGTTGGAAACCAGGTGCTGGAGATGCTACAGGTATTACTGCCATTGAGAATAAGAAGGCAGATGATGATACCTACTATAATCTTCAGGGCATGCGTGTAGCGACTCCTAAGAAGGGCATCTTTATTCGCAATGGCAAGAAGATTGTCTTAAAGTAATGATTTGAAAGTAAAATACAATTCATTTTGATTTAGGTTGATATAATTTTGTTTTAGGTTAGTTTTATTTAGGTTAGTTTCAAGGTTTTCAAGGAAAAAGATTGTGAATAATAAAGGAGGAGTTTGCGACATAATTCGTAAACTCTTCTTTTTAAAGGAGTTGTCTTCGGACTTCTTCATAGAAAAAGGATAACTAAAAACGATATAGTCATACAACTAACATATTAATTCATACAAAAATGAAAAAAAGATTTCTTTATGTAGCACTGTTGATGGCAGGATTGATGCCAATGCAGCAATTGCATGCACAGCGTTTGCAGCAGAAATTAGGACGAGGTGTGGTTGCCGTGCAGCGTTCTAACAATGTATTGATTTCCTGGCGCAAATTGGCGCAGGAGGGGGATAGTGTAAAGTATAACATTTATACTCGCACAGCGGGTTCGGGTGATTATACCAAACTCACCGATGAACCTATTTCCAAAACCAATTACCAGACTTCTACCTCAGCTTTGCCTTACAATACCGAGATAGCAGTGACCACCGTAATCGATGGAAAGGAGAGCGAGAAGAGCATTCCATGGCTCTTTAAGCAGCATAGCAATGCCAATGTGTTCCTTGATATTAATTTTGAAACCCAGGTTCTTGATCCTAATAATTATAAATGTAAGTATGTGTGGCCAGCTGACATGAATGGCGACGGCGAGATAGATACTTACATTGTTGACCGCCGTTATTGCGGACAGGGTGCTTCGGTTGATACAGACGAAGATGTGGATTCTGATTCTTCATCCTCTACGGAGACCACCGGTTCCACACAGGCTACCCGCCACATGTTGCAGGCTTACAAGGCAGATGGCACCTGTCTCTGGACCGTGGATATGGGTCCTAACGTAAACATAGATGCTGGTCAGGATGATATGGTTACCGTTTACGACATCGACTGCGACGGCAAGTGCGAGGTTCTAATCAAGAGTTCTGATGGCACCCGTTTCTGGGATGCCGAGAAGAACACCTGGGGGCTCTATGCCATGCACAGCGACAAGGCTGATGTGGATGGCGATGGCATCGTTGATTACGCAGCCCTGAGTAATACCACCCGAAATCCTCCATTCTATATCTCTGTAATCGACGGTTTGACGGGCGCAGAGAAATATTATGCAGAATTGAATTATGATCAGGTGACCGATGGCGAGGACAAATGGACCCGCGACAATCGTTCCGACTATATGAACCAGCTATATTACCAGATGGCAGGTCACTTTGCTGTGACCTATGATGATGGTGTCCATCCTTCTCTCTTTATGGAATGTCTTGACCGTCAGAAAGAAGATGGAACAGCACCAGCTCCCGGACATCATAACTATGTGTTTGCATTCGGTTTCGACTGGGTGGATGGCAAACCTACCAATTTCCACCATTATTATACTTGGAGTCGCAATGATAAGCGACCATGGCCTGCTGAATTCCACATGCTTAGAGTAGCAGATGTGGATGGCGATGGCATTGACGAGATGCTGCAGGGTGGATTTGGTGTGAACTCAAAGAAAGACATGGTCTTCTCTGCCGATATCAAGCATGGCGACCGCTTTTTTGTAACCGACATTGACCCAACTCGTCCTGGCATGGAAACCTTCGCTATTCAGCAATCTACCCTGATAGGTCAGTATCTTTATGATTCTGCTACAGGTAAGCATCTCAAGGAGTGGTATCTGCCTTCTATCTATGATGTGGGTAGAGGTGCGGCTTTTGACATCGATCCAAACCATCTTGGCTTGGAACTTTGGAGTTTTGCTAGCGATTATCCATGGACTGCGCAGGGAAAGATGCTAAAAGATGCCACAAGAGGAGATATCAGCGATGGTATCTGGTGGGATGGTGATTTAGGCAGAGAACAACTTTCACAGAATGGCGGAAGTGGATATAATTCTAATCTCTTTGTCACTAAGACAACATTAAATGGAAGTACACACTTGAATGATTTCTTCCGTCAGCAGTATAAGCGCAATGATGGAACTACGGGAACAGTGCGTGGTGGTTCAGGTACACGTCCTGCCTTTTGGGGTGACATCTTCGGCGACTGGCGAGAGGAAGTCATCCTCATGAAGCAGGATGCCAACTCTTCTACTGGCATCGTGGGTTATAGCACCGAGATTCCAACAGACCATACAATGTATGCCTTGCAGGAAGATCCTCATTATCGTCTTGACTGTACCACACGTGGTTATTACCAGTCACCTAATACCAGTTTCTATCTGGGATATGACATGTTTGAAGCTCCTCTTCCACCAATTATGCAGACCGACTTGCGATATAAGAATGGCAGTGCTTTGGGGCAGGGCGCTTCTGGTTTTACAAGCTTTGACCAGACGCAGGCTGCCAGCTACCAGGATGGCAAGAGCATCATCTTCGATATCAGTGGCGACAACTCTAAGTCCATCAGTATCAATGGCGAAGTGAAACCATCTGCCATGTATGTGATGGCACCAAAGGATCATGATTATTCTTTCGGTGGTACAGGAAAACTTACAGGCGATATGAACCTCTATAAGTCTATGCAGGGTAAGGCTATCTTCAACAATGACTTCGACTTCAAGGGAAATACCGTGGTAAGTGAAGGTGAACTCGACGTGAACGGCAAGATTGCCGGCAAGGTATTGCTCAAGGCAAACGGTACGCTGGGTGGAAATGCTGTACTTAATGGTGGCATCTATTTTGAGGGTTCGCACAACTATGCGGGTTGCCGTCTGGCTCCAGGAACAGGTACAAGTGCTTCTGAAGACGATAAATATGGCACAATCACCATCAATCAGGATGTAGTAATGCCTGGCAAAGTTTATGTTGAATTGGATGTCGATTTGGAAAATAGTAAGCAAGACCGGGTATTAGTTCATGGCAACCTGACCCTTAAGGGTAAGAATACCTTTAATATCAATGGTCTGGGGAGTAAATCAACAGGCAAGCTTACATTGGTGGAATGCACTGGCGAACTGGATGCCGACCCAAGCCAGGTGGATGTTCTCGGCTTAGATGGCAAGGACTGGAATGTTACCCTGGAAGGCAAGAAACTGATGCTGACCATCAATAAGACACGTGATGCTGCTCAGAATGTAATCTGGACCGGTAGTGAGGGTGATGGCTGGAACTATAAGGAGAAAAACTTCAAACTCAATGGTTCTTCTACAACCTTTGTCGCCGATGATGAAATACTTTTTGACAACTCTGCTACCCAGCGTGATGTAGCCATCGACCAGAAGATGCAGACCAAGGGTATGCTCTTCGATTTCAACACCGGAAACTACACCCTTTCGGGTGAAGGAAACATCTGTGGTGACGGTTACCTGACCAAGAAGGGCAAGGGCGACCTGAACATCGGTTTGGAGGAGAATAGTTTCACGGGGCCTGTTGACTTGCAGGAAGGAAAGGTTACCGTGAAGAGTATCGCCAATGGCGGCGTGGCAAGTTCGCTTGGCGCAGCCTCTGCAGACGAAGGCAACCTGAAGCTTGGCAACGTGAAGCTCACGGTATTGGACGACAACTGTGCCACCGACCGTATCCTTACGCTTACAGGCGATTCTACCGAGATTGATGTCAAGAGCTCAATGTCTATCACCAGCAATATCGTGGGCCCTAATTCTGTATTCGTGAAGTCGGGCCCTGGACAGCTCAATCTTGTTTATCCTGGTGAGTATGGCTACAAGGAAACCGTGGTGAAGGAAGGTATCCTAAGTCAGGGCAATTATCTTACTTATTTTGGAGCCAAAAACAGCAAGATGACTTTGGCAGGTGGTACCGTGAAGCTCATCGAGAACAACAATATGAATACCATTCCAAGTTATACATATCCTACTGAGGTGAAGGAGAATACGGAGAATGTAATTGTAGGAACGTTCCGCAGCAATATTTTGGGTACTTTCACAGGTAAGGGAACCGTGACTATCTATGGTGGTGGCGACCGTTGTGCAATTCATAGCGATTTCTCTAAATTTGAGGGAATCCTGAAATTGCAGGGTGCCAATTCTATGTGGCGCGAAACCGTCACTGATATGCCTCTTACTGATGTCGTGATTGACGGTAAGTTATCTCTTTATCGTATCAACAACCGATATGCTGCGCAGAGCAATAAGGGTGGTACCTTGGGCTCTTTGGCATCTACATATTCAGATGCTCAGTTGGGAGCTGGTATATGGACAATTGGAGCCAATAATCATGATGCTGTATTCAATGGCAAGTTGGTTAGTGGAAGTACTGTGACCAAGGTTGGTTCTGGTACATGGACATTGAACAGTGGCAAGAATACTTCGAGCATTGCTGTGAATGCAGGTAGGGTGATTCTCTTCTCGGGAACTTCTGGCAGTGTAAGCGTAGCTAAGGATGCTGTCTTGGCATTCGGTGATGGTACTACCAGATGTAGTGCTCCTAAAGTAGGAACCGATTTGGTGGTAAATGGAGGTAAAGTGGCATTCAATGTGGATGTTTATCGCAACGACCAGTTCACATCAGTAAAGAATGTGGTTCTCGACAACGCTGTCATCTCGGTAAATACTATTAATGGCAAGACATTGACTGTAGGAGACGAAATCACGCTTTTCAAGAATTTTGAGTCTATCACAGGTACATTTACCGTACAGAGCAACGACTATGAATTTGATACCAGTGATTTCCTGACATCGGGTAAGATTCGTGTAAAAGCAATCTCTACAGGCATTGACGGCATTCGTATGGATGGTAATTCAATAGAGACCCAGTATGATTTGCAAGGACGTGCTTATGATAAAGATACACAATTGCGTGGAGTAACTATTGTAAAACAGCAGAATGGCAATCAAAAAATGGTGAGAAAACTCATCAATAAGTAAATACTGCCATCAGGCTATTTGATTTTTAACCCAAAAGTATGGTAATGTCGGTAAAAATACGTAATTTTGCAATGTAACAATTATTAAATCAAAAATAAGCAAACATGAAATATTTCGTAACTACTGTATTAACCTTACTTTTGGGTTTTTATGTTTCCTGGGCTCAGCCTTTCAGCCAGTTGGTGAGTAGAAACTTATCAGCAAAGGATGGGTTGTCAAGCAATCAGGTATATGATATTTTGCAAGATAAACGTGGCTATTTGTGGTTGGCCACGACTAATGGTATCTCTCGTTATGATGGATACTCTTTTCTGAATTTCAACGTACTCAATGCCCCTCTTCCTAAACAGGTGCAGGCCTCTATGGGTCGTATCAACTATGACTCTAAGAATGATCTGTTGTGGGCAATAACATCCAATTTTCATGTCGCTTGTTATAGCATGCAGGGAACTCGTTTTATGGATTATACGGGAAAGGGAGATTATCTACGTCAATATATGTATTGCCTATTTGATGATGGCATTACCTGGCTCTATGACAGGAAAGAAGGTATCAGGCGCATAGAGTATGCCAAGGGACAATTTGTATGTACAGACTTTAATAAGCGGAATGGACATGCCTTTGCTGAAGGTGTTACAAGTCTCTATCTTGACGCACGTCATCATGCTTGGGTAATCTGCAAGAGTGGACTATACTATCTGCCTGGAAATCAGGCTCAACTCAAGGTGAAAGGTGAATTTGTGTCGGGACAGCTTATAGATGACAAGATGGCTTTCTTTACTAATCATGGAGTATTCTATCTTTTCGATGCTCATGGAAAACTATTACAAAAGAAGGATATGAGCACCTTTTTTCCTGTCAACTTTGACACAAATGTGAAGAAAAGCAAGGTTTCCATCAGCTGGAACCACAAGTGGGTTCTCTTTACCGACAAGGCTACCTTCTCGCTCGATATTCAAACCTTAGAGGTAACAAAACCTGCTGATTGGCAGATGCAGGATGCTTTGCTGCTGGAAGAGAGTCATGGATGCAGCTTTGTATCATCTAAAAAAGGCGATCTGATTATCTTCTCGCCGCAAGGCATCTATCGTCGCATCAACCTATTGGGAGGAGTAAAAGATCAGGGCAACCGAAATCGCAAATACGGAATCTGCGCAATGAGTGCTTCACGTTATCTCATCGTTTCGTATGGCAATGGTGCCTTTTTGTATGATATTGACATGGGCGTACTTGATCATGTCAAGGTGAATGATGAAAGACATCTTATCCATTCTGATTTCCTGACCAGTGCTTTGGTTGATAGAAATGGTAATATCTGGATCAGTGAGGACGAAGGTGGAGTGGTGTGCTTATCAAAATCCTTCAATTCCTTTATGAGTTATCTTTATCCGTCATCCTCCTTACAGGTGGGTGGTAACGACAATGCCGTGATACGAATACTCTATGATGCTAAGGGAACTCCTCATCTTGTGTGCAAGAACAAGCGGAAATATCCTTTGTTTGTTCCTCATATGAAAGTTGGAGTTCCTACAGATATTCCATATGGCATCTATACCTCTTTTAGAGATAGTAAAGGACATTTTTGGGAGGGAACTCGTGGTGGTGGACTCTATGTGGATGGTAAACTTTGTATGGAAAGGGGAAAAAACAATACCCAGACCATCAATGATATTTATAGCATCGCCGAGGACAAAATGGGAAGAATATGGCTGGCTACCATTCGTTCGGCTACGGATGGTGGTGTGATTCTTACCCATTATCAGGGCACAGCTCCACTGGATGTTCAACGTTTTCTCTTTTCAGATCCAAGTCAGAACAGTATTCATTATTTTAGCATGGATAGCAAGGGGTTGTTGTGGCTTGCCACATCGGGTGGCTTGTGTCTCGTAGATACAAAGGAAAAGAAAATCTCCTTGAAATCTTTCCGACATTTCAATATGGCAAACGGCAAGTTTCCTTGCAATGATCTGATAGCCGTGAGGTGTACTTCTCGTGGAGACATCTGGGTGGGAGGTATAGGCTCAGGCTTGATCAGATGCAAGTATGATGCAAGGAACGAGGAACTGACCTATGTGCAATATACCACTGAAAATGGATTGGGTAGCGACAATGTGTATAGTATTCTGGAGGATCCTTCTGGAAATATCTGGGCGGGTACGGAAAACGGATTGGCACGAGTGGATATCCGCACGGGGCGTATAGATAATAATATATTGAATGATGACGTGCAGAGCAATTCCTATCAGGAAAACTCTGCGTTCAAACTTTCCGACGGTCGTTTGCTTTTCGGCACAAATAATGGTATGGTTGTGATTGATCCTTATGCGGCTTCTATCGCACGTGTTGCTACGACTCTTACGCCTATCATCACTGATGTGATTATCAATGGGCAGTCTATTTATAGGATGGATGAAATAGAGGGTATGCCAAGTTCCTGGAAATGTCTGAATCTCAAGAATGACCAGAATTCCATCACCCTCTCTTTTTCTAATTTCGATTATGCCGAACCTGAAGCTTCGGTTTACCAGTATTATCTGGAAGGAGTGGATAAAGAATGGAATTCGGTGACCAATAAGAACGCTGTGAGCTATAATGCCCTGCAGCCGGGTGACTATGTGTTCCATCTCCGTTCGATGGGTAGGGGCAACAAGTGGTCGAAGGAGCGCATACTGAAGATTCATATTTGCGAACCATGGTACAATATGTGGTATTCGTGGATGGCTTATCTATTTGTAATGGCAATAGTGGGCTATTATGTATTGCGCAACCGCAAGGAGAAGTTCCAACTCAATCAGAGAATGAAGATGGAAAAGCAGGTCAACGATTTCCGCATCAACTTCTTCACACATGTCACCCATGAGTTTCGCACGCCGCTTGCCATCATCCAGAGTGCTGTGAGCAAGATAATGGATGAGAAAACGGGAGCTGTATCCCGTGCTTCGGTGCAGACGGCGGTGAGGGGTACCAAACGATTGTCAAGACTTGTCACACAACTGATGGAGTTCCGGAAAATCAGTTCTGATGGTTTGCGCCTTCAAGTGTTGGCAGGAGTAGATATCATAGGTTTCATACGCAATATCTATCAGGATTTCTGGTATGCGGCGAAGCAGAAGGATATTGTAATGAATTATCAGATATTTGAGAAGAAATATGAGATGACGTGCGACCGCCACATCGTCGAGACCGTAGTGTATAACCTCCTTTCCAATGCCGTGAAATATACTCCGGCAAGGGGCGAGGTGAATATCAAAATAGAGACTGGCGAGGCTCATGATGTACTCCGTATCATTGTGTCGGATAGTGGTGCTGGCATCTCGGAAGAGCAGCAGAAGAGTCTGTTCCAGCCATTCATGCATGGTTATGTATCTCAAGGCGGTATGGGCATCGGACTCTATGTGGCGAAAATGATGGCAGAGACGCATCATGGTTCGCTCGATTATCGAAAGTCTGAGAAACTGGGCGGAGCGGAGTTCATTTTCTGCATCCCTTTGAGCGATGACTGCTATACTTCAGAGGAATATCTCGATACGATGGCACTTGCCGACAACAGTATGAACGAACAAGAGAAACAGCAGGTGGAGGATGTAAAGGAGATGTTGCCAGAAGCATTGAATAATGTGACGGTAGCTGTAATTGAGGACGACCCTGATATGCTCGACCAGATACGTTCAGAACTTGCCGTATTCTTCAAAGTGGTAACCTATAGCAATGGTAAACAGGGTTTGGAAGGTGTACTGGCAAACAAGCCGGCATTGCTCGTTTGCGACGTGATGTTGCCAGATATGAACGGCTATGATATAGTGAAGCAGATCAAGGACCAACCTGGGGGTTATGCCCTGCCTGTTATCATGCTGACTGCACTCAATGACGAGAAACATCAGATTAAGGGCTATAAGGCTGGAGCTGATGATTATATGGTGAAGCCAACTAATTTCAATCTCCTGGTGGCAAGAATCATTCAATTGATTACCTGGTCGCAGAATCTGCCGAAGGCAACAGATCTTGACCTCAGTGTAGAGAATCATTATGCATCATCTATAACTTCTGCCTCTACATTAGGTTCTTTATCTTCTGCAGCTACTTCTAAGATAGGAAAATCTGTAAAGCAAGAAGTTGTGACCAATTCGCTTGTTCCTCCTACTGCCAAGATAGTAGAGGGTATTGTGGATAAGAATTTCTTGAAGAACTTTGAGTCGTACGTCGCACAGAATATGTCAGATCCAAACTTTACCATCGATAGTTTGACAGAAAAGATGCACATGGGACGCACCAAACTCTATGGCAAGGTGAAAGAATTGACTGGTGAGACACCGAATAAGTATATCATGCGCCAGCGAATGAAAAAGGCTTCTGAACTTTTGCTAATGGGCGATTACAACGTAACGGATGTTTGCTACAAGGTAGGCCTTGAAGATATTTCTTATTTCAATAAGTGTTTCAAGAGCTATTATGGTGTTTCACCAAGCAAATATGGTAAATGATGTATATCTGTATGAGGATGGATAGATAAAAACATTGTTTCTGAACGGAATGAACAAGATTGGAACAAAAAACACTCTTGTTCATTTCGATTTTTTGTTAATTTTGTTGGCGAAACAATAAAACCAATAACAACAATGAAGAAAATTATCATGATGTTCTTGATGATGGTTGGGCTGGTAGCTCATGCCTCATCTGTAGATTACAATGTGAGAGACTATGGAGCGAAAGGCGATGGCTTAATGCTCGATCACCATGCCATCAATGCCGCCATAGACAGTTGTGTGGCGCATGGCGGCGGCAGGGTGGTGGTGCCTGCGGGTACTTATCTCTGCGGCAGCATCCGCATGAAGAGCCATGTGGAGTTGCATCTCGCTGCTGGTGCCAAGATTCTGGCGGCTCCAGCTTCGATGAAGGCATACGATGAAGCTGAGTTGTGGGAAGGTCCGGCTTACCAGGATGGCGGCCATACGTATTTCAAGAATAGTCTTATTTATGCCATCGGACAGGAATATGTTTCCATCACCGGTCGTGGAATGATTGATGGTCAGGGGTTGACCAAAAAGGATACCGAGAAAGGTGGCGTGGTGAACGGCGGCAATATCGGTACGGGTGATAAGGCGATAGCCTTCAAGCTCTGCCGTAATATCCTTATTCGTGATGTCACTATCTATCGTGGCGGCCATTTTGGTATCATCCTGACGGGATGTGAACTCGGCACCGTGGATAATGTAACCATCGACACCAATCGTGATGGTTTCGACATCGACTGCTGTAAGTATCTCTCCGTATCCAACTGCAAGATCAATACGCCTCGCGATGATGCCTTGGTACTGAAGAGTTCATACGCCATGAAGAAGCCGGTAATTACCGAGCATATCGCCATTACCAACTGCGTGATTACGGGTTACAAACTGGGTTCTCTGCTTGATGGCAGTTATATTCCGGAGCCTGTGAGCTGGGTATGTGGCCGATTCAAGCTGGGCACGGAATCGAATGGTGGATACAAGAACATTTCTCTAAGCAACTGTACCTTCATGTATAGCAGCGGTCTGGCTTTCGAGGAGGTGGATCAGGGCATCATGGAGAACATCACCGTGAGCAACATCACGATGAACCATGTGCATCATTATCCTATCTATATCACCACGGGTTGCCGCAATCGTGGACCTAAGGAGCTCACCACGGTATCTACCGGTCGCGACATCATGATTTCCAACATGGTGGCAAACGATGTGGATTCCCTGGCCGGCATCATCGTTACGGGCATGCCTGATGAACCGCTCCGCAACATCACCCTGAGTAATATCCAGTTGCAGTTCCGCGGCGGTGGCAGGGCTGAGCTTGCCAAGCGTGAATATAGAGAGCAAGGCAAGAATTACCCAGAGCCAAGGTTTGCCAAAGAAACACCTGCCTATGGACTTTTTGCCCGCCACGTGGATGGCTTGGAGGTGAACAATGTAACTTTCCGCACCATGAAGCCTGAGTATCGCCCAGCAGCGATGCTGGTGGATGTGAAGAACGAGAGCATCACGAATCTGAAGGCAGATTTGCAGAAAGGCGCTAAGCTGATAGTGAAAAAATAAATAAAACAAATGGGGTTGTATCATAAGTTCATGACACAATCCCATTTGTTTATTTCCATAATTTCTTTTTCTCTATGAGTTGGAACATCTACTAAATAAGGATTACTCAGCAGGTTGCTTCTTAGCAGCTACAGGCATTATGCTTATGGCTGCAAATAAAAACTGATGTATTTCTTCATCATGTTTTTGATTAGTTATAATGTTAATTGATTTATTTTTGCAAAATTACGCAATCTAAAATCAAAAGGCATGGTCAAATTATTCAAAACCACGCCTTTTTGTGTCATTTTCAATGAACGAACAATATTATTTTCATTTTAGGATAGAAATTCGGCTTAAATGAGCATAAAATCAGCAGTTTTTTTGTATATTTGCACAAGATAGTAATGGATATTTCTATCACTCCATAGAACAATCAGATTTTGACAATTATCAACTCATCATCATAATGAAAGCATTTACATATATTAAACAAGGTGTATTTGGTTTCACCGAAAAGAAGAAACCAATCCTGATAGATGAACACGATGCCATCGTGAAAGTTACCATGAGCAGTATCTGTACCAGCGACCTGCATATCAAGCACGGTTCTGTTCCTCGTGCCGTTCCCGGAATTACTGTGGGACATGAAATGGTGGGTGTCGTAGATGAAGTAGGGGAGAAAGTAACTCATGTGAAACCGGGCGATAGAGTAACGGTGAATGTGGAAACATACTGCGGGGAATGCTTCTACTGCCAACATGGATATGTGAACAATTGTACTTCTCCTCATGGCGGTTGGGCTTTGGGCTGTCGTATCGATGGCGGGCAGACCGAATATGTAAGGGTTCCTTATGCCACCACGGGCTTAAACAGGATTCCTGATAATGTAAGTGATGAGCAGGCACTCTTTGTTGGAGATATTCTTGCCACGGGTTTCTGGGCTACGAGGATTTCTGAAATCAAGGAAGAAGATACGGTGCTGATTATCGGAGCAGGACCTACGGGAGTGTGTTGTTTACTTTGCACGCTGTTGAAGAATCCGCAGAAAATCATCGTTTGCGAGAAGTCTGAAGCCAGAAGAGCTTTTATTCAGGAGCATTATCCGCAGGTCTTGGTGGTAGAACCTGAGGATTGCGAGGCTTTCGTCAAGGAACAGAGTTTGCATGGTGGTGCGGATGTGGTGATGGAGGTAGCAGGCGGTCCCGATACTTTCCAGTTGGCATGGCAAAGTGCCCGTCCTAATGCGATAGTTACCATTGTGGCGATGTACGATAAACCTCAGCTCTTACCTCTCCCAGATATGTATGGCAAAAATCTCATCTTCAAGACTGGCGGCGTAGATGGTTGTGATTGCGAGGAAATTCTGCATCTGATATCTCAGGGCAGGATAGACACCACTCCTCTCATTACCCACCATTTCCCTCTTTCAAAAATCGAAGAAGCCTACGATATCTTTGAAAACAGAAAGGATGGAGTCATTAAAATAGCGATATATCCGGATGCGAAATAATAAATGGGAAGAGACATATTAGATTTTAATAATTATCAACTTACAGTCATCATCGAGAACATCGTGCGCCACCACCTAAGCCTCTATGATGAGGACTTCGAGGCATATATAAAAGGCAAGTGGCTAACCCATACTAATGGATATAACCACCTGCCTCTATCGCTTATATTCTTTTGAAGAATCCTTCATATTCGTCATCCAAGATTTTCCAAACACCATTTTTGCGATCTCCTTCTCTTAGAATTAGTTTTTGATCAGAAAGCTGCTTGAGGTATCGCTGTACTTGTCGTAAGGAAACTCCCATATTCTCTGACATTTGCGCAGCACTGATTTGTGGCATCTGAGAAATTAACTTATAAATTTGTCGTTGAGCTTTTGCAAATTCTTTTGTGACATTTGCTTTTCCTTTTACGACATCATCTGTTTCTTTTACGACGTCTTTTACGACATTATTTGCTTCTTTTATGACATGAGGGTTGTCTTTTACGACATCCACCCCATAATTAAGATTCCATAGAGTAACATGAAATTCCGTCGCATTGGAACTGAACTCTGGCGCATGATAGTTCTCTAATGTCTCAAAACGCTTATATTCTTCAATTATCTTGTAATACTCCTCACGCAGCTTTTCTATCTGCATCATGCGGGCAGCATAATCCTTCTGTCCTGCCGTAACGTTATTGCCACTGATACCGTAAATGTTGCATAGCTCACTCATATTGAGCATTCTTAATCCAACCCTTCTATTTATCTTCCTTTATTTCGTTTCCATAATCCATACCATTTTCATCTTTTAGATATTCATATATTGCTCTTAGATACATGATGATCTCAGTGTTAGTTAATTTGTTCTTGGATAAAAATATAGAGAACTCTTTAATAACTCCGTCTGGATTAAATGCGCCAATATTCTGAAAAAAGAAAATCTCTTTGTTACGATAAATAAATATTTTTCGGGGGAAATGTGGTCCTTGTCCTTTAAAAGCATATATTCCATTTACCAAATATTTTTCCTTGTTATTAAGTAAATTGTACACATTTGCACTTGCATTAACAAATTCTTTACCATAACTTTCATCAAGTTGTGTTGCAATGTCCTTAGGAATCAAAACTTGACAAAAAGAAGCTTTTCGTCTATCTTTTGCAGGCAAAGAATCTGCAATACAAATTAATAATAATAAAAAAAATAGTTTCTTTCTCATTTCTTTTCTATATTTAATTTTCGTGACTGCTCTATTATCGTATTCTCAATTTTATTGGGGACAGTTTCCCTCTGTCTCATGGAAGGAGATTCCCTGCGGAGCGCCATTGATATATACACCCTCCAGATCACCGTGGCTCTTGACGATTCGCTCGGTATTGAGGCTGTCATTCTCCACCAATATCGGATTGCCGTTGGCATCATAGGTGTAATGGTCGTGGCCGAC
>ERZ869991.11-NODE-11-length-42602-cov-14.900905_pt1 | contig 42602 bp, 53 predicted proteins | sample MGYA00520862_ERZ869991 | MGnify/ENA primary metagenome ERZ869991 (study PRJEB32232, sample SAMN07284978) | human gut metagenome | biome: human-associated habitat; material: feces | host: Homo sapiens | place: Tanzania | collected 2014-08-11 ...
AATATTGGTGAGCTTACCCCAGCCGCCTTTCTCAGCTTCGATACTCACGACCATGCCAGCAGGGAGCCGGAAGTCCTGATCTCCGATCTTCATCACCGGATTCTCTGTCCCTGCTCCGGTCCTTACATTCAAATAGCTGCTGACCTTTACGAGCCCTGCGTACTGCTTCACCTTTCGTGCCTCTTCCTTTTCAGATCCCTTGTACCGGAGGACCTTCTGCCATCCTTTTGAGTAGACATAGTAGCTCCGGACGCAGATCTCACGTCCCGTCTGGTCTCCGGTTTTGCCTCCGGTTGCACGTCCTCTTTCATTGATGCTTGCGTGGACGATCTGACCATTTCCGATGTACATTGCGACATGGTGCTGTTCGTTCAGCAGGATATCGCCTCTGCAGAGCCCGGCCCCCGTTGCAAAGTCCACAGTGGACGTTACGTCCCGGAAGCCGTTCTTCAACATCGCCTGCCGCATGTTCCCCGTGTAGGTGGCCCCTGCCTTAATCAGAGGCACTCCTGCCTGATCCCATGCTGTAATCAGGAACGAGGAACAGTCATAATCGGGCCCCCAGCGCTTTGTCTGGTCGTATCCATGGGACGGATCCTTCGCGATCTTGAGGGCCCACTGTATAGCTTTATCTATTGTCATTGCTGCCATTGTTGCCGTCATATGCCTTTCCCTCTGCAATATGCATTCCCTTTACTGCAGCTTCGATCAGTACGCGGATCTGTTCCTGTGTTACCGAAATATTATTTTTAGCGCACCAATCAGCAATGAGCTCTATGGCCTTGGCTCTGCGTTCCTCTCCGGTCTTCTGCCAGAAGAGCTGCTGCACAGCATACACGGCCTGCTTGACATAGTTCTCAAGCTGCTCCGTCTTCGTAGCTCCGACCTTCTGCCGGATCCAAGGGAGCAGATAGCCGCAGAGCAGAAACCCTGCAAGCATCAGCGCCAGCCTTACAATTTCCATTACCATCTCATCCATTTCCTTCATCCTCACTTTCTACCGGATCCAGTCCGGCCTTAAAATCTTCGAGGCGCTGCTTTTTCTCCTGCCTCGTCTCGAAGAAACTTTTCAAAAAGTATCCAAGACCTACGCCAAGGATGCAGCCTACCCACTTCTCGCCAAGCTCCTCGTAGCCTTCCACGCCAAACATCGCCAGAAGGTACGGCATCATGCCGCCAACGAGCCCCGCGATCAGCATCACTGTCACCCATCTCTTGGTATAGGTGGCCTTACTCCTGATGCGTCTTCTCTTCATGAGCTTCCCCCTTTACCTCATCAATTGCTCTCCATGCTGCCTTGATCGACTGCTGCATCTTGATGATGTTGTCATGGTCCTCACGCTGCATCTTGTCAGATGCTTCCTGCCTCCCCTTCATCTCCGTCATCATGGTAAGAAGGTTGTCGATCTTGAGAGTGAGAGTTGTTATATCCGAGGTACTTTCTTTGATGCTGTTTTTGTTCGCTACGTATACAGACAGAAAAAGCGCTGCACATGTGCAGACAAGAGAAATCCAATCCTTTGATACCATCATTCACCTCATTCAATTACTGCAGTTTCTTTCTTCTTATCGCCCAGGTACGCAAGTCCCGTCAGGGAAACATTCACAAGTACCGATCCGTCGTATGAAAATGTCTGATCCCCCATGAAGATTCGAAGAGGATTCGGGTTTGGAAGAGCCGACTGCTTCGTCAACTCTTCAATCTTCGCTACGGCTTCCGCTGCTCTGGACAGAATGTCCCGGAATCCGGACAAATCATCATCACTCGCATAATCGTCTTCGTTGTAGAGCTCATTTCTGGTGAGCAGATAATTCTCAAAGGAAGAAATGCTCTCGTTTGCGGCAGACTGCAGCGTGATCGTCATCGTCGTCTGCCCGGAAGTGGATGTCAGTGCCGGAGGCACTGTATACATTATTTCGTTGATGTTCTTCCCGTCAGAGTCCTGCGACACAGACGCATTATCATAGACGACTTTTCCGTCCGGCTTGACGGCCTTAATCGAGACGATAGCCACGTCTGATGTATCAAAAGCCTTGCCCTGATTCATAAGGATGAACCGCAGCACACGGGAGTTCGCATCGTTCTGCATGACAAGGACTGTATTTGTTTTGGATGGTCTCGCGAAATCAACGACCATATCGTAAACAACATTCATAGGTATTCCCCTTTCTGATTAAGTTTAAGAAAAAAGAGGGCGCCTTTATAGGGCACCCTCTGCAGGTTATTTCCACTTGTCGATGTTATCCGAGTAGTATTTCGTTTTCTCCGATGTCGTTTTGTCCTTGTTCGTTCCTGCCTTATCGGACAGGTAGACGTAAAGCATTACCAGCCGGTTCTTCATCTTGATGGCCTCGTTCGGATTCGTTTCCTTGAGTGCAAGGTAGGTGTCCTTGTAGGTATCGGAGATTCCGCTGGAAATCGCCTTGTAATCGTTTCCCTGCGCCACTGCATCCTCAACAGCCTTCTTGTAGTCTCCGCCGGATTCAAGCGCTGCTGTATAGACATCCAGCTTTGCCTGCCTCTTCGGTGTGTACTTGGTGGTCTTCTGCAGCACAGGGAGCTGCTTGAATATCTCGGAAGCAACCGTGTTATAGATTGCCACCACGTCACGCTGCGCCGCATAGAGCGGATATCCGCTCAGATCTGAGAACGCCCTTGTGAGCGCTGCCACCTTTCCGTAGGTCGTCATCTTCTCGCTTGGATTGACGATTGCCTTGACCGCCTTGAAGAAGTTCTTCACGCCAGACATGGAAAGATCGCTGTCACTGCTGTACGTGCTTTCGCCAAGAACGGACATCACGCCCTCCTTGGTAGCATCCCAATACTGAGCAACCATAGGGATGTTGCTGAGAAGATCCATGTTATCCACAAGGTTTCCGGATAAGAACTCCCATGCCTTGTCACTGAAGGAAGCGTCTTCATCCAGCCAGTTTCCGAAGCCCAAGGCATCCATAAACCGTCTGAGGAAGTCCTTGTCCTCGTCGTCCGGATCGCCTGCACTCCGTAATGCATCCGCAAAGGACTGTGCGACTGCATTTACTGCGTTGGTAATCAGAAGAACCGGAGCTGTAATTCTGACAAGGTGCGCAACAGCTTTCTTCACCTGCCGTTCATCTGTGGCCTGACTGATATCAATCATGTCCCGGAGGATCATGTTGTAGGTTTTGACTGGTTCTGCCATGAATGCCGACATCATTCTGTTTGCCTTGTCCGGAGAGCGCATGAACTGAGATCTTGTGATGATACCATCATAGACCTGCGTCCTCAGCACAATTTCCGAAAACCTTTCATTCACAGCATCCTCAAATTCTTTTGTCCCGATTTTCTCCTTTCCGATCTTGTCAACCTGCTCTGCGTAAACTGCCCGGTACATTGCGCCCCATGTGATTTCGTCTGCCTTGCTGGCAGCTGCCCCTGCAAAGTCGTTGATCTTCTCTCTTGTCGTCTTTACTCCTGTGATTGTGCTGACAAGACTCTGCGTGATGTAGCCGTCAATGTTGCCCTGATTCTTCAGCCAGAACACATCTGATGTCCGGTCTCTGAGCTCTGCAGCTTCCTTCCTGTACTTTCCTGCCATGCCTTCATTCAGGTACTTATAGGAAATCATTTCACCCGCACGGAAGATTGCTGTCGGCTGCTGGATAACAACGCGAAGGTTTCCCATTACTGCGGCAGTTTTCGCGTGGCCTGTCATCAGATCGTAGAAGTCGCCTCCGACGAAGCTGCTCTTTTCTCTGTCATTGATCGACGAGAGAAGCTTTACGAAATATTCCTGTCCGCTCTTTCCGTAGAAGAAATCAATTGCATCCTTTACAGAATTTCGACCGGTAAAGGTCTGTCCGTCCACCTTCACATCCGTCTTCTCGCTGTAATTGAAGAAACGAATGATGTCCTGAATCGGAGCGGCCCATGCATGGTAGGTTGCCATCTGTGCCACATGATCCGAGTACACCGCAAAGATGTCTCTCAAAACAAGCGGGTTGCTTGCGTTCGGAGTAATGTCTTTGGTGAACCCGGAGTTCTTGATCGCATTGATCGCTCCCTGCGTGACGTTGCTGTCTCTCGTGGCGATAGTGTTCTTGTCTGTCGTCATCGGGAAATAGTGCTCGTCAACAAACTTCTCATACCCGTACAACTGCATGCAAGTCTCGTTGCCCTGTTCCGCGCACTGATGTGCAAGATAATACTGCATAGCATCTGCCATCTGCTTCTGCTGCGGGGTCAGCGTGTCCGTAATAGCTTTGATTTGCGCATCTGTGAGCTGTACCGGGAGTCTCTGGCCAGATACCGTCTTGCGGCTGGACTCGTCTGCAACGAAGCCTCCGACCTTATGCTGCTGCGCATCCGGACGCTTGGACAGCTCATACAGAGACATGACCTGCGTCGTTGTGAGGTTGAGACCATAGTAGTTTTTCGTCTCTTTCATCCAGCTTTCAAGGTCTTTGGGCTTAACTCCAACCTTGTCTCGAACACCTGCCATGTACTCGCTTGCCTGCCGAACGTCCCTCGCCTTTTTATTCTGCGCACCAATAAGTGTTTTGGTGACAGGATCCGTATTCTCTCCACCGAAAATCCCATGGAAATATGTCTCCGGCGAAGCATGATCAAGCGTCAGCGTATTAACAAGTGACGCAACCGGCTTAAAGTGCTCTCTCCTTCCCTTCACTCCGCTTGTCGTGCGGTCCATTGCCATGTGTGCAATATCAGAAACCTGCTTCGAGGGCTGAGAGTACATCCGGTTCATCTGGTTGATCGAATGCAGAACATTTCGGACAACCGCATTCAGCGTCTTCAGTTCGTCTGAGGACAACTGTGCAATGGAGATTGTCCCCTGATTCTTTCTCAGGATTTCCCCCAGCTTCTCCCCAAGCTCCTTGTCGAGTCCCTGCTTCAGTTCGCTCCGCTCAAACCAGTCGTCGCCTTCATCCTGCTGATACAGATCCTGAATTGCACGAAGGTTTTCCTGCCAGCTCTTATTCTCTGCAGATCCGAGGCCGTTCTCCTCCATAGCCTTTTTGTACTGAGCAATTGCATCCGCTCTGCTGTCTGCGTGGATTGTCCTCCATTTGTAGGAATAGGATCCATCCGCATTGATGTCTCTACTCTCCAGTATGCGGATGCTGAATTTTCCGTCCGCTGTCTCTCTCACTGTCTGCGGGACAAAGTCAAATGCGGAAGCCAGTTGAAGCACCGGAGTCTGCACAAGTGCCGGGACGTGTTTCTTATCGGTCGGACCTGTGAGCATGTCCATAAGGCTCTTGACCGGAGTCTTCAGCATTCGCAGTTCATCCTTTCTCTTCTGCTGCTCACGAATAGATGCTACAGTCCTTGCGTTCTTCGCCCGAAGCCTTGCAACCTGTTTGGATACAGTTTCGGATCTGCCGCCGCTCTGTCTTACCTTGGAAAGCTCTTCCTCGTATCTCTTCTGATACTCCTGCTTGATCTTCTTTCGGTATTCCGCGTTGCTTGCAGCCATCCGCCTAGCCTGATCGAGGAGCTCTTGCTTCTGCTTTGCTTTCAGCTTCAGCTTTTCCTGCCCGGCAGAATACTGGTAGTATCTCGCCACGATCTCCATAGCAACATCCTGCGCCGCCTGCGTTGCGTCCTCGCCGAAAGCGTTCTGGTACTCCGGCTTCATTGCGTTGTAGGCATCTACAAGCGCAAGAGGCATGTCGTTCGATGATGTATCCATGTCGAGAACGTATCCGGTTTCCTGCACAAGAGTGCTCCACACGCCATCGAGTGATACGCCGGATCCATCTCTCGTAAACTTCACGCCGGGAATTGCCTTCCGGAAGTTCCCCCAGGAGCCAAATGCAGATACCACTTCCGCCTCCTGCTTCGAATCCAAATTGTAGGTCACACCCTGCAGCGCATTCTTAAACTGATTAAACTCCTCTGCACCAACCTTTGTTACAGATCCGTCGATGACAGGAGAGGCAACCTCAGATATTACCGTTGCAAGGTCGTCGTAGTCGATGTAGTTCTGTCCCTGCGCATACTGGAATACCTTTGCAAGATTCTCCGAAAGCTCGTTCACATCTATGTTACTGTGGTACTGTTCCTTGATCTCTCGTGCAATCCTCCGCACTGCGGTCTTGTCAATATCGCTGTGCTTCAGAATTTCATTTCCGGAGCGCAGCACTTCAATCAGACTTTTCTTCGTGTCGTAGTGGTCGCTCCAGAGCTCCTGATCGGTTACATAATCATCAATGCCGATGTCTCTCCGGATCTTTTCAAATTTCTCTTTCTTCTCCTCGTCCAGACTGTCCTCGTTATCGTTGATCTCTCTTGAGAATCTGACATCCTGCAGATTCTCAATTACCTGATGTCTTGCGTCCTCGTTCCCGGCCTCATACGTCTGTAAAGGGATCCCGTTCTCGTTCAGCGTCTTTGTCTGCTCATTCGTGATCGTATCCGGAGCTACGACCATTGCAATTTCATCCAGACCGACCGCACGCTGAGGCTTCGCTTCGAAGTATTCTGTCGGCATCTCGCTGATCTTATGCATCAGATTTAAGATGTCGTTTCCGACACCTTCATATACATTCATCCCATAAGATTTCAGCGCTTTCTCAATCCCCGCAGCGGTCTTTCTGGTTCTTACTGCATCGAGAATAGCGTCTGCAGCATTGTCCGCCTGAATAAAGGAGTTGTCTCCGGTCCTCATAATCCGGTGCGCAATCTTTCCAATCTGGTCGATGTACTCACCTTCCATTTTTTTGTATTCGTCCTGATCCATGGTGCGGAGCATCCCCTCATTCTGATGCATTTCATCCACGGAGCTGAAGTCCTTGACCGCTTCCTCACGGACTGCAGATACTCCGCCGAATGTACCGACAGCTTTCGCACCTGCTTCATTCATGGCACGGACGATGTTTTCAAGCGTTACAGCATAGTGCATCTGCTTAAAGCTCTTGCGGGTTCCGGATGCTGTGAACGGATCTTTTCCGTTGTAAATTCCTTCATCCCGGATAAGGCCGTCATACGTCTCGCGAAGCCATGCTTCATATCCTTCCGGGTCCACCTTGCTATCGATCTGCTTCTTAATCGCAGCCGTGTCCCTCTCATTCTCTGTGTGAGACTCATTTCCGTTGTTGTAGTAGTCGATTGCGTTTATGATGTCGTCAATGACATTGTGTGCGAAGAATGCCTTCTCGTTGGCTCTCTTCACACGGCCTGTCCACCTCTTTCTCTGATCCTCCGGTACTGTCTCCGCGTATGCCTCATATGCCTGCTGGATCCGGTCTCCGTACTTCCGCAGCATATCGCGCACGGAAAGCGTGCTTCGATCTTTCAGGAACTCATCCTCAACCGGAGCAATTGCTTCCTCCATCTTGTCAAAGCGGTTCGCCTTTTCATCGTCATATTTCCTGACTTCCTTCTGGCGCACCTGATCTTCGATGGTCTCTCCCTTTGATGCAAGATAAGCAGCCTTCATGCCGTAATTGTCTTTGGCCTTTTCGACAACAGCATCCACTCCGCCTTCCTCTGCCGTAGAGTTCATACCCGGAGTATTGAATCTCTTCGCTTCCGCTCTCAGATATTCCGGCACTTTCCCCTTCATCGCATCATCAACAGAGTGCATTACGCTGTAGTACTTATCTTCATTGACATCGTATTCAATGCCCGGAAAAGTAGGAGTCCATGCATCACCGCCATACACCTTGTTTGCCTTGGATCGTTCCGGATCGATCGTATCACGGTTGAAGATTACAGAAACATCACCATACCTTGTGTGCTGCATAGCACTCCGGATGATTGCAATCGAAGGCGACGGGAATCCGCCCATGTCGATATCCTTCATAAGCTGATCCATCGTGAGGTTGTGGACAGCGATGAAGTCCTCAGTCTTCTCGATCTTCTCGTCTCCGGTCAGATCCTTTTTCTCTTTGGTGTCGGCAATCTCATCCTGCACTTCCCGGATCTGTTTGCTCATCCGCTTGGTGTCAGAGTCAATATTGACAGAGTTGTCCTCCCCATTGCCTCTGATCAACCGCTGAGCTATACTATAAACAGATGAGGATGAATTGTTGACGGGTAGCGACCTATTAGGCCGTCCGTTCTTGAACAACGATTCGTCCTCGTTTATTATGAAAGCCTCATGGAAGTAAAATTTTTGCACGTCTGTATTGCTTCTGTTAATTGCAACCATTTCAACAGCGTTTTCAAAATTCCCTGCTCCATTTTGTATTCTTATAGGTGCTGCAAGAAGGAGAGAATCGTATCCGCGTTGTTTCCTGTTCTTCTGGTAATCGACAATCACGCCTTTTTTTATGGTCTCTGGAACAGCATAGAATGCCATTGCTTTCATCCGCCCAACGCCATGCGCTATATCAGATTTAATTCCAGCTACAATATCAACATCCCCAATTACATTTCCATAAACGATGCCGTTGTTACTGTTTTCAAGAAAATACTCTTTAACCTGTTCCGATAATTTCTTCTCACCTCTCTCGAATGCATTATTCGGAACATCGATAACAGGTTTCATGTCCCCGAAATTCCGAATGTTATCCTCGATGTCATCATTGATTGTGTCTGGGAGCACTTCTATTGATTTCCGTTTGGCCGATTCATCGGTCGCAACGTCCTGCTGACTCTGAGCCTTTGCTTCTGAATAGCTCTTTTCTGCGTTCGCAATTGACTTGACGATTGCATCCTGCAGCTCTTCGTAATTCTGCAGATTTGCCTCCGCCATCTTCCGCTGATAAGAGTTCGGGTTCAGCTCCGACAGGAAGTTTTTGATGGACTCTACCATGTGTCCAACCCAGTCGGCCAGCTTCTGCTTGATACTCTTTGCTTCCTTATAGCCATGGTTCTGATCAATCTGATCCATCAGCTTGTTCATTCCTTTTTCGTTGCCAAGGAACTGATAGATGAGATCGTTCGCCATTTCCTTATCTACATCAGCATCCGTCTTTCCCTCTTCACCAAGGTATGCATTCACATACTTCTGCCGGATATTATTGAATGTTCTTGTTCCGAGAACGTCCTGCGAAGCTTTCATGATGTCGCTCACGACTCCGGCATATTCCTTCTGATTCCAGACAGAGGCAAACTCGCCTACTTCATGGAAAAGAGTAGACGCTGCGTTTTCCGCACGTTCGGAGTTGATGTAGATCGTAGAATTCCCGGACTTATAGTATCCATTCTCACCTTCACGGAAATTCTGATCTGTGAGCACAACATTTAAGCCTGTCATTCTTGCCACTGCCTGCATGACAGACGATCCATTAAATGGTTCGCTGGTGTCGGATCTTGCATCCGTAAAAATGCCTGTGCCGAAGGTTTTCACACCTGTCTTTTCAGACATGGAACGTGCAGACTCCTTCACCGCATCATTGACCGATACCTGCAGACCGGCTGCATATGCCTTCTTGGCAAGATCTTCGCCTACAATAGACACCGAAGATCCGGCCTTCTTGAGGTAGTTTTCATAAGACATGCCGGTTCTGCCTGCGTTGATTGCAGAGGACATCACGTCATTGTACGCGGACGCATTCATGCCATCCTTATAGTTGGCCTCAATGATGGTCCTTGCCCCGTCTGTAATCTGTTTGGCTGCCGTTCTCTTCACGGAATCCCTTGCTTCGAGCGTCTGCCGTGCACGATCCTCAATGGCCTGTTTCTGACCGTCGTTGTAAGCGATCTTTACGCTTGCAGGCACGGCTTCACTGATCTCCTGTCCGGAGTATCCAGCCGCATAAGCGTCCTCTGTGGAGATCTTCGCAGATTCAATTTCTTCTGCAGAAATGCCACGCTTCTGAAGCATGCCGGATACGATCTGCAGGTCGCTGTCCGCACGTTCCCTTGTCTCTTCATTGGTGGAGTGAACCGCCTCCTGATATGCGTTCCGGAGCTCCTCACCGTTCTGAGCCGCTGCCATCTTTGCATACGCATCATTCGGTTCAATATCCGTAGACTGCGTGCGATGCTCCTCTGGTACGTTCTGCGGCTCCACCATTGCAGTTTTCTGCGTGTCCGCAGATTCTGCAGTGTTCGTCTGTTCCGCCGCCTGCTGGCCCTCTGTGGCCTTATTCCGGCCAAACGCTTCGCGGAATCCCCACTTAATATCTTCCTTCAGTTGCTTTTTCTTCTCATCGCGTTCCCGGTTTTCTGCAGCCGTCTGCTCGGCCCCTGCAATTTCACTTGTGGTATCCCAAAGCTTCGCACGATCTCTTGTCGTGACTTTCTCTCCTTTGTCCAGCTTCTCAGCATATTGAGATGCAAGATCCGAAGCTTTTTTCACAAGAGGGTAGGAAGCCTTGCTCTGATCAAGGTCATAGGAATCCTGCAGGTCACGATAATCCTGTGCAGTGTAATTCTTGAAAAGCTCGTTACCGGATGTTCTATTTTCAATTGTTCTGGCCGCAAAGTTGGGGCCCATACCAATCAAAGTAGATCCAGCCGCATTGAGGAAGTCGGAAGCACTCTGCTGGATAAAGTCCACTGCAGTCTGAACGATTGCATCTTTCTGTGATGCCCCCTGCGCCACATAGTTCTGCACAGACTGATTCAGTTCGGATTTATCGCCATTGATTATCTGATCTGTAATTGCATTCAGAATGTTATTCGCAATTTCTTCTCCGCCTTCTTCTGCAGATCCTTTCAGCGTTTCTTTGAGAATGTTCTTGATAGAATCTTCTTTGAAGAGGGTGCCAAGGATTCTGTCAGAAAGCGTTTCCGTTTCCACTTCATGACGTGCCTCTGCAAATGCAGTCTGATAAGCCTTGTCGTTGGTGAGTCCCCTCTCCTCCGCGTTTATTTTTCCTTGATAGTAAGAATTTCCGAAAGCTGGAACAAGTGATACGAGTTCTCCAGCGACATTGCTTCCAAGAGCAGCAGACCCAAGCGCTCCGACAATGGTCGTCAGATGCGACTGCGCTGCAGAGTATCCCATCGTATACAGTTGTTTTCCTACCTTTTGCGCAAGCGATGGATTCTCTTCATTCCCGTTAAGAATCGCCTTCTGTGTTCCTTCCTGCACATTTGAAGAATACCGGGCCGCACGAGCACCATTCCCGTGTCCTACACCAAAATTATTTGGACTATTGTTTTTGGCACGGTTTCCTGTGATTATCTGATATGCCTGATCGGAAGTATCCTGTCCAAACTGAGAAAGTCCGGTCGCCATTCCAAGAGTTGCGTCTGTAAGAACAGCGTTTGCGTTTGAGGAAAGCGGATGGTTCTGTGCTTCCTTCTGGTCTTTCGCCATAAGGCTGTCCTCTGCATAAACCTGTGCGTATTCCTCATATTTTTTGATATCTGATTCAGAATAACCAAGAGTGCGGAGTCGCTGCCTTGCGTTCTCCATCATCTGTCTGCCTTCAAATATCCCCTTCATTTGTGTCGAGGGCAAACTGAACTGTCCTTTTAGATTTTCAAATAAGGATCCAGTTCCTGCAGATGTCTGAGACTGTTTGTATCCCTTCATATACTGGTCAATCGCAGATCTCGACTCTCTATCAAGCTTATTGATTTCATCAGAGGAAATTCTGGAAGCTCTGGACGCACTTATCCTAGTGTTCTGAGCTTCTTCTTTTTCAGCATCTTCCTGATCGTTCATTCCCTGCCACGTATCATATGTAGCATCATCAACGCCATACTTCTGCTTGAACTGATTTGAAAGATCCTTTGCCTCCCGCCGGTTACGCATTACTTTCCCGGTGATGTCATTCAGAAGGCCCTTTGTATTCTGCATATTCCCGATCTGAGAAAGCTCATTCTTCTGCTCATCGGTGATCCCAGAGTACGAGTCCTCTGCCGCAAGCGCCTGCTTGGCACGATACGTCTTGTACCCTGCCATCAATCGGTTATAAGCTTCATCGTCGAGGTTGTTCTCCTGTTTGAACTGATTCGCAGCTCTTGTAGCAGAGAATGTTCCTGTTGTATTCCCTACACGTCGGTCAAATCCGGTAAGAGTGTTTCGCTGAATATCTGCGACATTCTGTAACCCAGACTGAATACCTGCGGAGGCATTCTGATAATCTTGATATGCTGAAAGATCACCCTGAGTGAATCCGTTCTGCAGGAGCCGCTGATTTCTCTGGGCCTCTACTTCCTGCTGGTACTGCCTGTACTGCTCCTGTGCTCTTACAACCCGATCACGTTCTTCATCTGCAATTCGGTCCGCTTCCGACTGCTGATCCCCTCCATAAGTGGGCGCATAATGATAATCAACAAGTCTGCTTCTGATCCACTTCGCACTTCCCGGTGTCAACGATGCCATAAAATCTCTCCTTTACCAATTCAGATCTATTCCTGCTCTGCCTGCCAGATACTCCGCGTCATCCCAGTTCAGAACATTTTTCTTCGTGTAGGTCTTTCCGCTCTTATTTTTTTCATTCGACTTGTAGCCATCCGTCATCCAGCTTTTCAGAAGCGCAGAAGCTCCGGACTCACCACTCTTGCTCATGGCGTTTTTGAGTGCGCCCTCCATCATGCTTCTCTGAGCTTCCGACGTGTTTCGCATAAACGATGAAAGATTTGCTGCACTGTATCCGTCAACAAAGAGGCCTTTCCCGTTGGACCCACTCGTCTTGTACCATGTGCCGTTGCTTCCATTTCCGGAGCTTCCGGATCCGGATCCGCTGTCAGAAGAGGAGTTGGTAGAGCTGTTTGTCTTGCTCCAGCCGGTCGTGTTGCTCCAGTTATTCGAGACACTGTTATTCGCAGTCGCACTGTTGGACAGGCTATTCGCCCAATTCGTGCTGTCCGTGTGGCTGTTGGTGTCGCTCCAGCTTGTCGTGTCGGTCGAACTATGAGACCAATTCTTGCTGTCCGTCTGGCTCTTGTTCCATCCCTGCTGCTGGCTGTTCGCCCAGTTCGTGCTGCCGGTATTGGATGCATTCGACTGCTCTGCATTCCGCTCGTTCCAGTACTCCTGATTCCAGTAGTTCCGGTCGCTCTGGTACTTGCTGTAGTCAAAATTCCGCTCGGTATCATAAGCAGACTGGTCAAAGCTTCGGTCTTGCTGCCAGTCAGAAACATTGTTCCGGTACTGCTGATACTCGTTGTTGTAGGCAGTATTCGTAAGGTTGTACTTGTCCTTGAGATCCTCGCCCTCTGCCTTCCATTCCTGATACGCCTGATTGCGGAGCTCCGGGATCACGTTATTAAGCTGCTGCAGGTAGTTCTGGTACTGCTGCTGAGCTGCTGTCTGAGCATAGGAAGATCCGTACCCGCCGGTCAGCTTTGCCGCCTGCCCCATCGTGTCCTGCATCGCGGTCCGCCCCTGCTGCGTGTACTGGTCACGATACATTCGGTACATCGGATCCTCGTTGAAGTTGTATTTGAAGGGATCTCGCCCCATGAGGGAGTTGTACAGGTTCTCCAGCTTGTCCTGATAAGATGACTGGAAAGGCCCCGGCTTGTTATTCAGCGTATTCTGGAGCCGGTCATACGTCTGCTGTACCTGTGGGGACTGCTGCCATTCCTTTGAGTACTTGTCGCGGTTTGCAAGCGTGTTCTGATCAACCGTTCCGGAAGCCCAGGATTTTCCCGCAGTACTGGAATTTGATCCGCCCTGCGTCTGGCTTGTGGATCCACTCTCCCCGTAGGTTTCAGAGTGGGACCCGCCGACCGTACTCGTTTCGGAGTGGGATCCTCCTTCCGTATGCGATGTGGTATTGGAAGAGCTTCCGCCCCAAGACTGGCCGGAGCTGCTGGTCTGCGAAGTGCTTGCGGACTGGCTCCCCCCGTTTGTGCTCGAACCGGAAGTAGTAGAAGAATTAGTTTTGCTATTACTTTTCGCCATCGTTTTCTCCTTGAAAATAAAGACAATTCCTTAGTTCATTGTGGAGAAATGAGGGCGTAAAAAATAGGGCACCCTCTTTCGAGAGGCCCTATATCATTCACCTTTGTAACCTTATGAAACGTTTCCTGAACCGCTGTTGCCGAGTCCCTTGTTGCTTTCTCCGCTATACGTCGGGTTTCCGCCTTCCCATGCAATAACTCTCAGGTTCATGCTGCCGCTGATTGAAACAGACAGCTTACCGTTACTGAGAACAGCCGTCGCACTGCACGATCCGGAAACATGTCCTTCTGCATTGTAGACATCTGTTTTATTCAGGCCAAGATCTACAGCACAAGAAGCCCTAGCAGAAGCAGAATTCTTACCTGCAGCAACACCTTCGTTGTACTTTGCATTGTACTGACCCTCCGTGTAGAATCCGTACCCGTTCGGATTGGCTTTCACATCCTCGCGGCCCTGCAAGCGCCCAGCGTTGTAGGCTCCGCTCTGGTCTACGACCGCTTCCGTGTAGTACCCGTCTGCAATGTCGTAGTTCTCCTGCCCGGCTCCGCCGTTCGTGGTGATCAATACCGTTGCAGGGATCTTGATTGATGCAACACCGTCATTGAACTTTTTCTGTGCCAGAACCTCAATCGCTGCAGCAATGCCCGCCGGTGAGTTCTCTTCCGGTGTGACACCCAAACTCTTCAGCTTGTTCACCAGCGTGTCAACACCATCCTGAAAAGACTGCTGCATGCTCTCGATCTGCTTGTCCAAGGTTGTTGCGTTGTCGGCCATGTAGACAGCCTCTGCTTTTGTGACGGGGTAGACCTTGTTACCGTCCTTGTCAGCAAGCTCCTGTATGTATGCTTTCGTTTCTGCCATCTTTCACCTCCTTAAATCCCCGGCTATTGCCGGGGATGATTACTATTTAATAAAGATGCCAGCACCAATTCCACGCACTGTTATCACATCTCCTTTTTTTATTTTTCTGAGTATGACAGCTTTTGCGCTACAATTGCCATCGACTGGTTCCATATATGTTCCTTTTTGCTTGATACCATTTAACGATACGTAAACACCATTATCGTCTGTATTTCTCATATTGTTTGAAGTGACAATATATGCAAACTGATAGCTCTTATTTAATGTAATACTAGTTATTGCCATATAATTTTCTATAGTCTTGAACTCTATCTCTTCGACATTATCTAAGTTACCCCCACCGCCTTTAGCTGGATAGAAACTCATGCAAGCTCCTCTCCGAAGAGCAACAGATACTGCTCTCTCACGTCTGCTCTGTACTGCTCATCTACATCCTCGATGGTCTTACTACCACGATAGATGCATCTTGCCAAAATGCGCGCTTTTGCTTTACTCATATTTTTCTCCTTTATTTGTAGTGCGCAGTTAAATATACTGCCTCAGCACTGAAATTGAACTGGGTATAAGGCCAATCTTTTGCCGATTCTGGAGCTTCTATTACCCATGGATTATCTTTGCTTACACTATTCGCTTGCACAGATTTCCTTAAAAGCTCTTTAGAACTATTTGATGTTCGATCGTATCCAACAATTCTGCACGTTATCGTACCTGTACTTCCGCTACCGGCAAATTCATATGTCTCAATTTTTTTGATATCTTCAGACCTGAAATTTATGGTTGATGCACTTGAGTTCATCTGAACGCAAAAATATGGAGGCTTCAAATTACCCCCCCCCCACTACGACACGGATAAAATGGCATATCAATCCCCTCCTTAGATCAGCTCTGCTACGGTGTCTTCCAGATCAGAAAGTCTCTGATTGACGATCTCTTCATTGGTGTAAGCTCTGGTGGTGAAGCGTGCTATGATAGCTCCGTCAGCAGTAAGCTCTACCTGCGCCCCCGTATACACGGTCTCAGAGATAGGCTCTCCATTAAAGGTTCCCCCGATGAGGTTATCCGCTACTTCAAACTGCGCCTTGATAAAGTCCAGATCAGCGAAGGCCGTGCAGTCATACACCAGAGTATTGATGGTGCTTGTGTCTCTGAAATCGAATGTTTTTCCGTTCTTGAACTTGAGTGTTTTCATAGTTTTTCTCCTTTTCTAATTAATAACAGTAATACGCACATCAAAGGCAGCACTCTGCGCACCAAATGTTACCGTGCAGGTGCCTGCCGAGCTTACTATGTTGTCCGATGAAATATTCGGGATCGTAGCATATACATCAATCAGAGATTCGTCCGTGATGCTTGCATCTGTGAATGTAAGCGACCCGCCGGAAGCTGTGAGCGACTGCGCAGGAAGAACTTTTGGTATGCCACCCAGCTTATTCTCAAGAGCCGTAAGTGATGCGTTGATCACCTTGTTCTGTAAAGGATTTGTGCTTGTTGCAGAACGCTCTTCGTCAACAACTGTTTTGGTGGCTCCTTCTTCAATTCCATCAAGCTTTTTGCGGATCGTAGCAAGATACTCGTTGAGAACTTTGTTCTGAACCGGGTTTGTGCTCGTTTCAGATAAGGCCTCATCAACGATCGTCTTATTTGCTCCATCCTCTATTCCATTAAGTTTCTCGTTGATTTCGACGATGGCCTCATTGATCACCTTGTTCTGCACTGGATTCGCGCTGGATGGAGACAGCGAATCATCTACCATTGTCTTGTTGGCTCCTTCAGCAATCCCATTTAGTTTATCCTTATCAGTAGAAGACATAAGGCCGTTCGCTGATGTGCTTGCCGTGTCCGTTGACGGAACTCCGAGAGCCTTTCTTGCGTCCGCAGCCGTAGTTCCACCGGTGCCCCCATGAGTGACAGGTAATGTTCCGCTGACCCCGGCAAAAACATCTTGAGTGCCGTCGAAAGAAGATCCTCCTTCATTTTCAAGGTTTGTTGTAATTTTCCTCACTGATGAGAGTTTTTCTGCGGCAACAGCCGTTCCTTCAGAGGGAAGTGCACCAACCATTTCAGCAGTGTAGTCGCCTTCTTGTGGAGCAACGGCTCCGCTCCTTCCATTCCACGAATTTACGCCTGCATGCGATGCACTGTTTTTTGCAATTTCCGCCCAGTATTTAGCGTTGTTAATGTCAGTGCCTCCTTCACTTGCCCCGGATGGCCCGACCGCCCATGCTTTTGCAGCGACTGCTGCAGTAGTCGCATCCCCTGCCAATATATCAACGGATGATTTCACCTTCGCAGCGCCATCAGCGCTTTTCTTGGCGTTGTTGGCAGCGGATATTGCGTCGGCAGCGTTTTCTTCCGCCGAAGAAGCAGACTGTTTTGCAGAAGAGCTTGCACTTTCAGCACGATCCGCATATTCTGCAGACGCTGCCTTGTCCGCATCCAGATCCGCCTTCGTTGCCTTGATCGTATCAATGTACTGATCAATCTCTTTCTTTGCTTCAGCCCCGGAGAAGTCGAAGCGCTCGACCTCTCCCCTCTTTCCGCGTCTTGCATAGATATCTATAATTGATTTGCTCATACTGCCTCCAAAGTAATGACTTCCGTTTCTTTCACCGTTGTTCCGATGAAGATTTCAGCGGATCTTGTGCTCGTAGTTTCCTGCGTGACTGCTCCTCCAGCCTTCTTATATGCCGTAAAGAAAGCATTCAGCTTGTCCGCCGTGTCTGCAATCCACGAATCCACCACCGCAAGATTCCGCCTACTTGTATCCTTATTTAAGGTTGGCCGATCAATGATAATATCCATTGTTTCGCTCCTCGCTCGTTGTCTCCAGAGTGATGGTCAGAGTGTAAATCCGCACTGCTCCATGCCCGATGAATTTCAGTCGGAAGTGGTCGCACTGCGGGGGAAACATTGCAAGGCTCTGCGATGATAAGGAATCATTTCCTCGCAGCGTTCCAGCATCCGTATACACCTGATCGTCATAGGATATCTGGACCTTGATCTCAGATCCGAATGGAATGTATGCCCGAAGCGTAAGCCGGTTGACCCTCTTGTGATCCGGATACTCAAATCCGATATCTCCGGTCTCGCACCACCATTCCACATACTGCTCATCTGGGATTCGGCTCTGGAAAATAATATTGTCGTTCGCTCCGATGCCGTAGATCCTCGTTCCGTCTGTCCCGTAGATCTGTCCGGACTCCGAAGCCGTGAACATGATGTACTTCACGTTCGAATCATTCTTGTGCCAGATTCCCCGCTCCATGTCGTAGATCATGTTGACCGCATGGCCGAGATTGGTCTGCATGGACAGGTAGTACTTCCCGAGGCACCCGGAGGCGACAGCAGAGTAGAAAATCGTCCCCCTTGGGAATGCATCAGATATAGATGACGGAGTGCTGCCATCGTACACGCAGATGTCTGCAGCAGACTTGTAAACCAGATACTCGTTCACAATCGCAAGGGACTTCTCTGAGCCCTTCTGTACTCCCCTGCAGGTGTGGGTAGACAACTGGTACTCCGAAGGTGCTGCGCCGAAGATCTTCATGATGCAGTTCTCTTTGAAGAAGGTCGGGTATCCCTGATAGGAAACGCAGCCGGTCCATGCTCCCGGTTCCCCGACGGACAGCGCATACGAGTCTGTCGAGATTCCCTGATAACAATACCAGTTCTTGAAATCTCCAAGCTTGGAAGCATAGATTTCATTGGTAGAGTTGCCCTTTGCATCCTCTCCGTAGTGGCACCCCCACACACGGTTGTTGGAGACACAAACCATATCGAGTGTCGGGATTTTCCGCTCGAAGGAAAGCGTCCAGATGGAGTCTGTCGTAACTGTCTTCGACACTTCCGGGAGGATCCCGTTGATGATGATGTAGTCATCCTCCATCTTCAGGATGACCGATCCCTCGTTGATGTCCGGAAGGTCCGAATTCATGTAGACCGCATCGCCTTCTGAAAAGTGCTTGGTCAACTCTCCGCCCGGCACACTGATCTTGATGTAGTTGGTCGTGGCAGCTTCCCATGTGGAAAGGTACCCTACATAGATGTAAAGGCCCTCTCTTCCGGAAGCCGTGCACAGCCAGTAGTCGCCGGAGCTTGGGTTCTTCGGAGCTTCCTTGCCTGCCGTAGCTGGAAGAGCTTTCCCGTCCGCATCTGTGATGCTGTAGGTGATCGTGATCCCTGAAGGTGCATCATACTTGGAAGAGATTTTTCCGACATCGTCCGGATTGCTCAAGTTGACATAAACTCCTGCAGGGAAAGCAACGACATAAGCGCCGAATCGAATAAGCTGCTGTTCTGAGGTGTCATCCTCTTCGAAGTAATCCCCCAGGTCGAATTTCTTGCTGCCGTAATATAGAACATGGTTGCAGAGATAGGTGAGGTTGTTGCCCGTCAGCGTGATCCCACGGATTGCCATGTTGTCGATCTGCTCATACAGATCAGTTGCAACGTCCGGAGTCTGAGAGGTCTTCGACTGCACATGTGAACCGTCCGCATTCGTGTCCACCTTGTATTTTGCAGACACGTGCTTCTTGATCACCTCGTACAGCTTGTCCTCGTATTTCACCCGGTCGCCCACCTCGTAGGTGCGTGAGTCCGGATCCCATTTTGTGAAAAGCTCCACAAGAAGAGCCCGAGGCTTCCGAGGAGTAAGGAGAGGATATCCGTCCGAGGACAGATTCTCCTCGTCGTACATCTCCCCGGCACCGATCCGATAGTTGTGGTTATACCCGAGCCACGTGTCGATCATGCTCCTTGTGTTGTTGTCGTCTGTCTGCTGCGGTAAAAACATCAAAGCACCTCATGCCGGAGCATATGCTTCATCGGTCTGTCCGGCTGATGTGACCGGTTGTAATACTGCTGAAAGGCAAGGTATGCATTGTTGAATGCTTCCGTTGCCACGTTGTAACGCCTTGAATCGTTGTTGTTGTACGCGATCCTCTGGTCAAGATAATAGAAGTAGACATCTGTGTACGGGTCCGGAATGGCAAGCTCCGAGTCCAGTGTGAACTCTTCGTCTTCCATCTCGTTCGTAATATGCAGTGTCCCGTCATCGTCTACATACATCCAGCTTGGAAGATGCAGACCGCCGTCACTATCCACCCAGAGGCCTTCTCTCTTGATCTCAGAGTCCTTGTACCCGTCGTACTTGGAGAAGACTTCCACCTCTGCCTGCTTCTCGATCTTCCGAAGCCACAGAAGTTTCAGATCATTCTGCACGGAATTGGCTCTCTCTGCGTCATACTGCTGTATCAGCTCTGATACTGTCATTTCTTCCACCTAAAAACAGAGAGCAGGTTTCCCCTGCCCCCTGCAAACATCTTTAAAGATTCTTGGATTTCTCTGCGAAGTCACTGGTCATCTTCTCGATGAACTCGTCCGCCCGGTCCTGCTCTTCCTCGCTGTGCCGAAGCACCTCAGCGATAGGCTCAGGAACCTCGACCTCGACGCCTCGCTGGATCTTAAAGACCCTGCCGTTTACCGATGCGATGACAAAGTTCTCTTCTCCTCGCGGAGCTTTCGGGAGCTTGACTGTGACCTTCTTATCCCACGGATCTCTTCCTGTAGTAGCCATAATGCCTCCTTATTAGTTCGCATCATCCGTCTTGGAGAAGAAGGAGCCGGTCTCTACGCGGACCATTCTCTCCTGATAGAGGATCTTTGCACCCTCGGAGCCCTTCCAGCCTACCGTAGATCTCTGGTCCAGAGGATCCGCCGTACCTGCAGAGCCACGCTGCTTCACGATGACCTCAAGGTTCTCCGCAGACGGATCAATGATTCCGTATGCATCCTTGCCGAGGAAAACAGCGCCGTATACGCAGGTGTCTGCTGCGCATCCGTCGGTTGTACCCTTCCAGATCTTGGTCTCCGTGTTCTCGATGAAGCGGACACCATGGAGCTTGCCGATCTCACCATTGTAGATCTCGCCGGGCTGAGCGTACTTGTGTACGTCAAGCCAGTCAGAGGACTGACGGAGGTCATAAGCCTGCGAAGGATGGATGATTGCTACGTAGTCACCGTTGATCTTCGGAGCGTGCTGCTTCTTCAGGAAAGTTGCAGCCTGATTGACAAGCTCAGAGGTCAGCGTATCCGTTACTCCGAGCGTTGCTCTGGAGGTCTTGGCTCCTGCATAGATGACGTTCGTGCCGGTGATAACCTCGTTGCGGATAACCGTGTCCATGGTGTCACCGGCCTGTGCACCGTGCTCCTCAGTGACCGCAGTGATGATCGGATCCACTGCCTCAAGCTCCAGACGATCGGAGATCGTGGTGTAGTCACCATACTGGTTGATCTCACCCTCGATCTTGATCATGTCAACCTTGTTGCCGTCCGGGGTAACGCCCTCAGTCAGCGGAGTCATAGCCTTGGCGTAGGTCTTAAACTTGCGCCACTCGACCTTGCTGCCGCCATTCTTCGGGAGAGACTGTTTCTGACCAAACTGCGCGAAATAGTGCTCATTTCGTGCATTCTGCAGCAAAGACGTCCTATAGAACGTCTTCATAGTCGGGGACAGGTTGTTCCCACTGGTTGCTGCAGTGGTGACGTTGGTGTTCGGGTTCGGATCTGCAAACATCTGCAGATCAAAAGTGATTACAAAATCCTTGACGATGATGTCGTTTTTCGTTCTCATTTTGTTCCTTCCTAGAACGTAATCCTTTCGCCAGATTGCGCTCTCATCTTGATATCCTCAATCTGTTTCAGGGTAAGTTTGGAAGGATCTACACCGGTTGTTGCGCCTGCCTGCTGGCCACCGGCTCCGTTCTCTGCGGGCCGTTTCATGCCGGACTGGATGGCGTTGCTCATCTTCTGCTGTGTACGCTTCACAGCGTATCCCATGGCTCCGCTCATAATCTCGTCTCTGTGGACAGCTTCGTAGGCAATCTGCAGCGCATTCGGAAAACCGGATGACTGGAGTGTGGCTACCATGTGCCCGAACTGAGCGTCTCCCATCTCTGTGTCCAGATCGAAATCCGGATACAGCTGCTTGAGCTGCTCGCCCTGCGACTGAATAGCGTCCCACTCCCTCTGCTGTTCTGCCTGCTGAGCCTGCGACTTGTAGAAAGCGTTCTGCCTCTCCATGTCGTGCATGTGCCGAAGGTCTTCGATTGACATGCCTCTGTCAAAAGCTTCCTTCTGCAATGCCTGATCGTCATTCATCACCGCCCTTGTCAGGGCATCGATGGGGATCCCACCGTCCTCAGCAGGTGCGATACCGTACCTCTTGGCGAGAGCCTGCACCATCGGATCGATGGCGTTGACCTTGCCCTGCAGATCCGACTGATTGCGGAACCTCTTATTTACGGCATCGCGTACAGATTTGCTGTACTCCTTCTTGTACTTACCTTTGATCAGCGAGTCCCATGACTCTTCCGGAGGCTGACCCTCTCCGTCTGCAGATTCGGTCTGCTGTGCTTCGGCTCCTGTCGGATCCTGTGCACCCGTGTCGGCAGTGACGACTGCGGAAGTATCCGCTACAGCTGCTGTTTCGCCTCCACCGTCTTCTGCGAAAAGCTGAAGATTGAAGGCATGTAACATATAGGGCATATTGCTCCTTTCATCATCTGCGGTAGGTCGCGACCCTTATGTTCTTATATTTTCATATTTCGCTTCGATAAAATAGGGCACCCTACTTCTGTGATAGATACATACTTCGGAAATGACTCTTGCACGCCACGAAAGCCTGTCAGTATGGTCTGGAAGGCCTTCACAGCTTCCGTCCCCATGCCACGCACCCATGCAGAGCCAGACTCCAGATGAAAGTCATACCGGTCTGTCACAGAGGGCATCCTTGCCGCGAGGGTCTGGATAAGCGTAGACAAGGATGCGCAGACAATATCATTGCCATAGCCTGCGTATCCTGCGTGCCCGTCTAAGCGGACCTCAAAAGCATCTTCAGTTCTGTAATATGTGATCTTCGTCATGACGGATTCGTGGTTTGTGCGGTCTGCTCTCTTGCGTTTTTCGTGATTGCAGACTCATCTGCTGTGCTTGTAGGCATCTTGGTTGTCCCGTGCGGGGTCCCTTCCTGTGCATTCAGGTTCTGGTTGATCTGGTCGGACATCTGACCGGCCATGTTGTACTGTCCACCGGAAAGCTGATCAATCATTTCAGAGAGCTGGAGCATCTGCTGCTGCATCTGGAGCATCTGCTGGTACATGCCTCCGTTCTGCTGCACCTTCTGCAGCACGGACTGCTTTCCTTGGAAGTCCATCATCTCAAGGCAGGCAGATACCTGATCCGCGTACTGCGGGTTGAAAAAGCCTGCGTGGTAGAACTCCATTGCAAGTTCGTTCTGTGAGAGCCTGCTGTAGGATGAGGATTTCTCTGCCTCCACCTTCACATCGAAGGCAGGAACCCGGTAGCCCATATCAATACCGAATTCCGTGCCCTGATTCTGCGGCTGGAGGCCTTCATTCGAGTACTGAACAAATTCCTGCTCGCCCTGTTCTCCGGTGATCCGGAACTGCCTCGGCATAGAGTAGAATTGCCTGATCAGTTCGATCACCATGGTCACGATTTCCTTGTGCGCATCGAAGGTTGTGTTGATCTGGTCTCTTGAAGTCTTTCCGGAGCTCTCTTGCATTGCTGCAATCGCAGATGCTGCAGTCACGCCGCTCTGGGTGCCTCCGTTGTTGGCATCGCGGTTTCCGGCCGTCTCCTTCATCTCGTTGATTTTGTTCTCAAGGATCGCGATATAATTGCTGTTCACCATCGTGGGGACGTTGATCGGCTGGATGGAGTCCTGCCCCATGTTGCGGTCTACGTGTACGATAAGCTTGTTCGGATCTGCAAATTCCTCTTCGTTGACTCCGCCGTCATTGCGAACGAGGTACCGGGGAGAACAGACATGCTGTGCGTTCTTTTCGAAGGCGTTGTTGAAGATATCGATGGAGGCCTGTGCATTCTTGCAGACATCGATAAAGCCGAAGCCAATCGGCATACCTGCCTCCGGGAAAAGCACATCGAACACGAATGGATATTTCCCATGATCATACAGACCACGTTCTGCCATGCTTGGACCGACGACAACATTAACAACCTGTGTGACCGGCAGTCCTGTCTGTGGATCCAGAAGAGCGTTCCCGCTCTCATCAAATACCGGCTGCTCCTGCGGCTCCGTGGGCGGGGTCACATCGTTCTCCGTCGCGTAAAGCACCGTGTCCCCGACAAACTTGCAGTACTGCAGCGTCATCTTGCCATTCACCGGCTTCTTGTAGTACCAGTCAATGACGGCGGTCTTCCCGGTTGTGTCGATCGTCTCGTCATACATGTACTTCTTGAGGATTGTGTCACTGGAAGCAGAGAGCTGCTCCGCCACCTGCGGGTAGGCCTGCTTCAGCGTGTCGTTGTCCACAAGTTCCACCGTAAAGATGTTCTTGCTCTTCTGGATGTCCTTGATCCCCGGCTCCCAGAAGATCGAGAGAAGGTCAACGTTCTCAATGGAAATGTCCCCGAGGCCGTTGAGCTTGCTCTGGTCCCAATAGATGCCAAAGCACCCGGTGCCGTTCTTGAGCTTGTACCACACTTCATCCGAATAGACTTTTCGGTATCCGATCTGATCCATCACTACAGGAATGATGGAAGACAAGCGCTGTGCTTCCTCCACGTCTCCCGGCTCTCTTGGCAGGATGTCGCTGTCCGGGAAATTGTCCATAAAATCCGCATGCTTGCTGATGACCGTGTTAAAGAGCCACCCAGATGCAGGCTTCGGGTCGTCCATCGTCTCCTCTGTCTGCATCAGATCCCAGTGGCGCATCTTCCACCACTTCTCATTGCGCGTGATTTTGTCTTCGAGGCGCTGCTTGCCCTGCTTGTACTTCCGGAGCACCTCGTAGGCTTTGCGGACCTGCTCCTTGCCAATCGGCTGTACCGGCTGCGTGGCTTCCTCCGGCTGCTGTGTGATGTCAATAATGTCTGCCATGCTTTTCTCCTATCCGTGCGGGATGAATTTCGCCCGCTGCTTCTTTATCCTCTGGTTGAGAGGATCGTCCTTGATCTCACCCTTTACTTCCTTGCGCTGCGGCTTGATCGGCCTGCTCATGCATTCGTACCGTACCTCATCGGCCACATGGTCCTCCTGCGTCGTGTCGATGTCCTCTACCTTGTGCTCGTCATACACAAGCAAGGGAATCGTCCGTATAAAAGCCTTGCAGTTCGAAAAGATGTACATCATGGGGATCCCGTTATCATCAAATGCCAGTCGGTAATGCACTTGCATCCACCCGGCGATTCGTTCGTGATCTCCCTTGTCAAAATAGATTTGATACTGCGCAGCTACATCCGCTACGCTTTCCCCGCTCTCCGTATTCCAGATAGCGGGATCCGCTACGCCGAAGATCCGCCTGCCCTTGAGCCATGGGTGCTGAGTCTCAATCTCACGGATGCGCTTAAATTGCTCCTGCGGGGTCCACTTCACGCCCTCGTTCGGGGTCTGTGTGCATCCGTACAGCTCAAGGATGCGGTACAGCCTCCCGTCATAGTCCACGGCCCACCATGCGCAGGAGAAAGGCTTGCTGTATCCGAAGTCGTAGCTCCTGCAGATCGTCCACCCAATCGGGATATCGAAGGGCTCGATCACATGCGTCCACTGTCTGTCCTCGTAGTGCTCCGGATCATCCCGGAATTCCTCGAAGACCTGACCGCTGAAGACATCCCACTCTCCTTCAAGCCACGCCTTCCGCAGCTTCGGCGGGAGTGCTTCCAGACTCTTGATGTAGCCGGGGTCTCTCTTCATGAGGACCGTGTTGTCGGTCAGCTTTGCCTGCGTAAAGCTGTAGTCTTCCGGGTACTCGCCGGGCAGATACTTTTTGTCGATAAAGATCCGCTTGATGTACTGGTGCCCCACGCCTCCGGGGTTGCAGGTGAGATAGATGCGTTTGGGATGGCCATTAGCGCCTCTGCAGCACGAGTAGATCATCTTCAGCTCTTCCTCTGTCCACTGCGTCGCTTCGTCAATGAAAATGACATCCCACTCGATGCCCTGCGTCTTGATGACCAGCTCATCCGTGCGCTGCGCGAATACAAATTCAATTACAGAGCCGGTGTTGAACGTCAGGCGCTTCTCCTGCTTGGAGTACTTCGCCACCTTTGTGCCCACAAGCTCCCCCACGAGGGTACGGATGTGGTTCTTCTCAAGGTCCGGGTACTTCCGCCGGAATATTGCGATCTTGATCCCCTTGTGCTTAAAGGCCAAGAGCTTCGCCTTCGTCTGGATAGACCAGCTCTTGCCTCCGCCTCTTGCGCCTCCGTAGCCTACAATCTTGTGATGATCGAGGAGAAATTGCTTTTGCTTCTCCGAAGGTCTGCCGATGATGAGCTCAGTCTGCATACTCATCACCGTCTTCGTACCGGATCACGATCTCTGTGCTCTGCGCAGCTTCCGGAGTGCAGCCGTAGTACTCTGCCAGCTTCTGGAGCGCCGCCTGCACATCACTGACTCTTCGGACCTTCTTTTTGATCCCCCATGACCCGTCTGCACATCTGCCTTCTTCGATGTCTGTCAGCTCTCCGCTTGCGATCTCCTTGAGCTTCTCGATGATAAAGGCACGCATAGAGGCAGCATCATCAGCAGTCTTCTCGATGACCTTGCCCTGAATTTCGTCATACCTTGCCCTGACGTTGCCTTGCCGAAAGAGCCTGCACGCCTTCTGAGTAACCGTTTTCTCTTTCATCTTTGACGTGTCATATGCAGCCCGATATGCTGCGGATTGGTTCCCTCCGTTCTTTATTAACTCTTGTACAAATTTTTCCTGCTTTTCTGTAAGCATAGTCTCCTTGCCCTATAACCTATATTTTGACAAGGAAAAGGCCCGCTTTATAGGGCACCCTCTGTGATACAATCGGAAAAGAAAAGAGGACCGGGGAGATCCCGATCCTCTTTTTTACATTCTCATCTTCTTTCGATACTTTGCCTGGGCTCTCTCTTCCATGCCCTTTCGGTCTCTATCGATCCCGTCCTCGCTCTCAGCGATTGCCCGGTACACGACGCAGTTCCAGAAGCAGCCCGTGCAGAAGTCTTTCTTGTATGCCCGTTTTACCTCTGCGTTTTTGAAGTTTATTGTGGTGTGAGTGGCATCGTCTGTCAGTGGGAGGCATCTTATTTCGCAGGATGCCTCCTTGCAGTACATCGGGCATGTCACGTATACATCCTCAGCGAACTTTGTTGACATCCCTTGCCTCCTCAGTTGAATGGCAGCTCCTCATCGATCCCTTCCGGGATGTTCATAAATCCATCTAAGGCTGCGCTAGTCCCTGAGCTCTGCGGCGCAGGCGTGCTGTAGTTATGTGCGACGTCATTCGCTGCCCTGCCTTCGCAGAACTCCTGTCCTTCCACTACTACATCCGTCGTATAAACCTTCTGCCCGTCCTGTCTGGTGTAGCTTCCGGTCTGGATCCGCCCGGCCACACAGATCTTCATCCCCTTGTGGAGATACTTCTCTGTGAACTCTCCTGCCTTGCCGAATGCTACGCAGGAGATAAAATCAGCCGTCTGCTGCCCGTCCTTCTTCCCTCTCCGATCCACCGCAAGGGTGTACCTTGCTATGCACATGGGCTGTGCGTCCTGAGTATACCGGACATCAGGATCCCTCGTTAACCGGCCCATCAATACAGCTTTGTTCATTGTTTTTCTCCTTTGTGATCTCAGTCGTCATCGTACGGACCTTTTTCTGGGTTATCCAGCACATCCGGTGTGGCATACTCTGTCATTGCCAAAATTCTTTTCAGGCCATATAATCCCGCAACTTTATTTTCTACTGAGCATCCTCTATACTCGAAATAATTTTCGCATGTGATAAAGTAATCCGCTTCTGCCATCAGTTTGAGAGAATCACCCAAACTTCGAATGCGTTCTGCGTCACTCTCGAATTCCTTCGGTTCATATGGATTGATTACCTGCAAGCTCTCACCGGCATATGTTTCTGCGACTCTCTGCATGACTTCAAAGCTCTTTTTGATGTTCTCTTCCGTTCGTCCCTTCATGGGGCAGGAAACAAAGAGCTTATGCTTCGGAATGGTAGGTTTCATTCGCACTTGAAATTCCGGGTCAAAGCTAATCTCATCTTCTGTGATTGTGGCTATGAGCTCCCCGTCTTTGCTTTCAACAACAACTCTCTCAATTCCCTCTAATACTCCGTTCATTTGCTTCCTCCTCCTACGTTAAGATTTACGCCCTCAATCACAGCGCGAGTTTCCAGAACATATAAATACTGGCCCATAATGCTGGCCTGTTTTCTCAGCAGATCAATCGGACAAGTCGGTGTAAAATCAAGCTTCCCGGCATCATATTTCACAAGCATCCTATGCAGCCTGTCATATTTTCCCTTGAGTTCTTTATATTCGTTAACCATTCTGAGTTTATAATCTTCCATTATGTCTACCTTCCTTTCTCTGTATCATCTCCGCTACATACTCTTCAATCGTCTGCCTTTTCATTTTCCCCCTCATTCGACTCCGCCTTGTCAAAGATTCTTTCCGCTACTATTGCTCCGAAAATAGAAAGAGAATGTGCTTCTTCTAAATCTGCATCAAGACTTGCTATTGTGCTGGAAATAGTGTCTAAAAATTCCAGTCTGGAAATTGTTACATAGTCTTTTTTTGCTTTTTCATACCAAGAAGCCATGTTCATTCCTCCTTCCCATCGCTCCAATCTATACTCTGTCCACAAACCGGACAGAAATTGTCACACTCATCTATTTCCGCTCCGCATTTTGGACAATAAGCATCCCACACCTCGTGACCGTCTGCGTCCCCGTCACTGTCCCAGTTAGGCTTATGCGGTATATGGTAATCTGCCGCTGCCCTTAGACTTTTCCACAAACTGTAAGAAATTGTGATCATCTTCGCTTTACTCATTGTCATCTTCCTTTTCTGGTTCCGCTTCGGAGTAAAGCCACGAAATAAATGCCTGACCGCAGTTATTACAGCCTTCACGGATTTTATCTAAATCACACTCATCACAAGATATCTTGCCACATCCAATTGGTTTTCCATTTACAACCGCAGGATGGCTATACACTCCCGTTTCTGCTATAAGTTCTTCCTTGCTGCACTTGTCACAATTTCTCATCATTTCCTCTCCTTCCAGTTGCTACAGCCCTTCTCTTTGCTTGCCTTCTTTGTGCTATAAACCTCGCAATCCACAAATGCTGTTATCGGCATGTTGTGGTGCCTTTTGTAGTAATTTCCGTACAAGCAAGTTCCGCAGGTTTTGTCTTTTTCCACTGTTCCTCCTTCAAAATGTACTGACGTATAAATCTATCCGCATACTGTGGATGCATCAGCGACCGATCGGCCTTTCTTGTTGCTTTATTCGTTTTGTCTATTGTCCTTGTTTCCACGTACTCAATTGGTTCAAAAACGAGGTTCTGTTCTGGCTTACAATTCAAAAACCAATATTGTGTCGGCTTTTTGTAATAATCTCCATTTTCAGTTCTGTCTGTGTCGATCAAAGCCGGCTTCATACACCAATATGTCCGCAAGTAATGCGGCTGTGTGTATGGGTTTTCGATGATCATCGGGAATCCTTTTCTCAGGCAGATAATGGTCATCTTACTCAGCAAGATATACAGTTCGTTCAGCTCTTTCTGCAGGGAAATACTGCATTCCAATTTCTGTATATCCGTCCACTTTTCCTGTTGAAATGCTTCACCTCGCATCATCAACGGAATCTTTGCTTCGAACCTGGTACAAGGGAAAAACGCCATGCAGATATCATCCTTCCCAATCTGGTCAAATATGCTAGGCTTTCCTTCGTATCCCCCCCTGATCTCTGCGAAGATATCCACGATATGGTCTGTCTGACCGAAGTCGTTTAGGATGTCATAATCTTCTGCTTCAACCCCATATTTGCGGAAGGCATTCTTGAAAGTCCCAGACTGTTCAAATAAACAAAATGCTTTCAAAACACTCCCCCCTTAAAAGTTGATCACTCATGTATCACCCCTTCTATGTCAAAAGAAAGTTGCCCTGGAATCGTCATGTCTTCCATCCACCAATGGAAGCACTCCTTCCCGCTTTTCCAATCTGTCTTAAACCCATCTTTTACTCTCTTCTGGATCATCCGGTCAAAAGCAGACACGTAAGCGGTTTTATAAGTTGGAAAATCGAAAAATTCCTTTTCGCGATTTTTTCTTCCGGACAAAGGGCAGCCAACGCACCCAACGCGGCTATATCCGCACTTGTAAAGGTCGCAAACAATGATGTTTTTTTCTTTGATAAAGTCCCAAATTTCCGAATCTGTCCAGTTGATAATTGGATTACACACCGTTTCTTTTTTTTGCTTTGCTTTCGATACAAAAGTGCAGTCAAAAGGCGACGCTTCTTCTACCGATTTCCCACATTCTTTGGCTTCCTGCTTTGCTTCCTCATATACCTCTTGGATATGCTCTGTCGTAAAGGTTAAGGCCTCCTTTTTTGTTTTTCCGATCACCTCGAAAGCACTTCGTGCTTTTCTTGATGCTGACTCTGCCTTCCTAACCCCAGTTGCCACCATACGGTCAGCTCCATCCCCCTCTTTAAGCTCCTTGCAGCAGTAACGAACCATTCGTGTTGGGGGCATCCTTTTTTTGATGATCAGATCCCACATAGAGGTCTGATGCGGTGGAAGATTTCGAATAACTGTTTTTATCCCGTGTCTCTGTAAGCGCTCAAAAGTGTGTCTGATATGATATACAGTTGGTGGAGCGTCCACTGTCGTGTGACTATTGTGAACCTCAAAATCGGCTGGATTAAGGCATTCCATCGCAAGTCTGAGCATCACATCGCTATCCTTTCCTCCGCTATACGTTATGATGAGCGGTTTTTTGTAGTAATCTCTGCTCATATCAGCCGCCAGCCGAAGAATCTGCTTGCTTTCATTTTCTTTGCTCACATCGTCCCCTTTCTGTACGGGCCGTACACCATTTTGGTTTTCTTCCCGCACTTCGGGCACTGGTAGTACCTCGATACCGTGCCCTCACTGTATGACACTGCATGGCACTCCCACCTGTGAGCACAAAGCAGCTGCTTGATCATCATTTTGATTTTCATTTCGCCTCCTACAGGTAATTTTTCTGGAACACTTTCATCCACTCCTTGTGTCCCCACTTTCGTTCAAATTCTGCTTGCGCCAGCTTCTTGAGTTCCAGATCGAGCTCTCCGCCCGGCTCACAGTGAACTCTGTGGTGGCATGCAGGGCACAGATAGACCTTCAGGCCGTAGTGCTCCGCGTTCCTCCGGTTCGCTGTGCCGTGCATCATGTGATGCTCCTGCATGGATCCATACCGGCCGCAGATGTAGCACCGATCTTTTCTGTTTCCGTCAATGATGCTCTGCATGATATCTTTTAATCGCCATCCGGACCGCATCCCCGGTCACGCCCAGCGCCTCCCCTGTTTTGTCCCACGTGAGCCCGATCTCCCGGAGCTTGATCCCTCTTTCGATCTGCTCTGTGCCGAGCTTGCAGTGTGCAGCTCCTCCTCGTGCCCGTGACTTCTGCAGTTGCTTCTCCTGCCGCTTTTCGCTCTTCACGATCCCCGCAGGAAGTGCAGGGATGTACCGGTATTCCTTTGTCGGAGGGAGCAGTGTGCCGGGCAGATTGATACTTTTCACTATCGCTGTCATTCTTTCTCCTAGTTCGCCAAAATATTGGCCTCAAATTCCGTCATGTCTCCGTACACAGCTTTCTCTTCCGGGCTCCAACCTTTCTTGGCCGTAGTGCCGGACCGTGCAATTTCGAGACGATCCCAGGTGATCCCCTTGTACCCGGAAGCCATGCACTCGGTGATGAGCTGCGCTACCTTCTCGGAGCCATGCTCCTTAGTCTTTGCCTTTGCGATGGATACGAGGCTCTTCAGCCCTGTCTCTGTGATAGGGCTCCCCTGCTCTCGTCTGGATGTAATCCACTCAGAGAGCTTGTCCGCTACCTCCCTGACCACGCCGAGGGTCTGCAGCGCATCGGACGTTGCCTCCTCGACCGTAAAGGGGGTAGGGGGATTCTCTTTTACATTTGCATTTGCATTAACATTTACATTAGCTAGACTTTGCTTCGCATCTTCTGTAGCGTCGCTAGGGTTTGCTACAATTTGCTTCGCACTTTTTGTAGCGTCGCTAGACTTTGCTACAGCTTTGCTTGCTTTTGCTGTACCGCCGCTGCGTCCTGCTTCTCTTCTCTGGATGTTCGCATCGATCTGCGGCTTCACCAGAGTCAGGAAGACCTTCGCCATCGGAGTCTCTGCTTCTTCCTCTCCCTCAAATGCATACCTGCACAGCGAAGCGATGCATGCTTTGCATTCTTCCGGATCCATATCCAGCAGTGCATCCGCGAAACTCTTGTAAAATACGAAGCTCTGATTAGCCATTGATCGCAAACTCCTTGTAAACATCCTCATTCAGCGCTCTTGCGGCTTCCACATCCGGATCCCCTCTAAGCTCCGGATGCTCTGCCTGTACCTTCTGTCTTGCTCTACGGATCGACTCCATGTTGGGGGCTCCGATCTCCTTTGCCCTGCGGAAGAACTCCGCTGCGGACATGTCAGACGGAACGCCCAGCGCTTCGATCACGCATGAGTAGAGGACGTTATCGCTGTTCCTCGTGTAAGGTTTCTCACGCAGCACCGCCTCCACGTACTTCTTGACCTCTTTCAGCTTTTCCATATCCTGCCTCTCTGTAGACTGCTGTCATCCTTGCAATTTCATCCGGAGTCCTCGGATCGATTCCGCACTCTTCCGCCTCATGGATTGCTCCGTCGATGAGCTGCGCCATCTCTTCCGTGTTGTAGGTGTGGCTCCCTCTCACGACCCAGTAGATCGCAAGAGGGGTACCATCCTGCAGATGGACCAGCCTTCCGGATGGCTCATAATGTTCGCTTTCGCATCTTGTCCAGTCAAAGGACATCGGCTTCACGGACCAGTCGAGGATTCCATCTGTGTAGCTGTTCTGTCCATATTCCTTGAGGAGCCAGTTGTGCTCCTCTGTCTTGCTGACCTTCTTCGTTGCGGCGATCTGGCTGCAGAGCTTCCAGTAGTAGGCGTTGGCCTCCTGTGACCTGTCTTTCCGGAAAGGCTTCAGCACCACCTTCAGGATCTTCTCTTTCAGCGTCTCCACGTTTGCAGGGGACTCCTCAAGCTCCAGCGTAACCAGAGTCTTGCGGCTGGGGAACTCCTGCTGAATTCCCCTGATTTTTCCCTTCATTTGAAGTTCCATTTTCAAGTTTTCCCTTCATCTGCGCCATGAAGTCTGCGTAGGTCTTTTTTGTAACCTTCGGCCACATCCGGAAGGCTGAAATGCTCTTTATGTCTCTTCCACTGCAATGCTTGCTCCACATCGCCTCGATAATCGAAAGCTCAATCTCGTTACAGTACGCTGCATCCATGTCCCACCGGAATACTTCTTTGTTGTTCTTGGACTCGTTTACTACTACGACGTGTGTGATCGTTCCATCCACCACCTCAAGCTCAGTCACCCGGAAGTGGTCGTAGCACTTGCCGTCATTTGTGATCTTCACCTTGTCTTCGCCCCAGACCATGGTAGTAGGCGCCGTGTAGAGCTCCCTTCCGATTCCCCAGTTGAAGCAGGCGCGTTTGAAGCTGTCGGACGCCAGTCCCTTCTCTCTCTCCGTGTTGGACTCTGTTCCGGTGTCCTCCTTGGAGATCCATTGCTTCTTCTTATCATCCCAGATCATCACGCTACAATTTGCGTTGTCCCTTCCGTGCATCCGCTGCCAGTTCATCGGGCCGACCGCTTCATCAAGGATGTTCTGGTCCACCCTCGCATCCTTGTAGAAGAGGAGCATTACGCCGGTCTTTACCTTTCCGTCTTTCTCAGATCTGATTACTCTTGCCACCCGGACATCGATTTCGTCCGGTCTCAAATAGCGAAACATTCTTCCCATAGTCTTGCCTCCTTACTGGATCCGCAGTGATTCCGTCTGCACAAGATGAGCGAAATCTAAGTTTTCTCCTGCCTTCAGTGCTGCCGAAATGCCTTTTCGGTCTACCTTCGGATCCTGCTGAATCAAATATTCGTCCGGGATATTGTCGCTGTCGATTACGACCGAAGGGGCATTCTTCTGGATCCGGAAGCTGAAGAGCTGCGTCTTAAATTTGATCTTGCCGGTCATGGTCATTGCGTTCTGCAGGGACTTCTTCATCCGGTCCGTGTTGGCCTCGATGGCCTTCTTCCGGGCTGTGAGCCGCTCAATCTCTGCGCTGATGCCTTCCGCATCCGCTGAGAGCTGCCGGATCACCTTTGCGTATCCATCTGCCTTGATCTCGATCTCGCCTCCGATGGCCTCCATCGTGTCCTTCAGGACATCCGGTTCTACGTCCGGATCCTCTGCCATCTCCAAAAGCTGCAGATACTCATCAGTGAGCTGATATAAGCTTTCCATTTTCTTCCTCCTCTTTCTCTGCGTTTGCCATGCAGTCACCGCAGATGTATGCATACTCACCTTTGATCCTTGTGTGTGCCCCGTGCGGGACAGGGATCTTGATATCGCCCTGGGTCACTCCGATTGGAGCCCCGCAGATGAAGCACCTCATGGTGCCACCCGGAAGGAGAGGTACTCTTCCCAATCCTTCTTTACCGTGACGGTCATCCCGCCAAGGTCTGAGTACGTTGCACTGATCACGTCGCAATTTGCTGACTGCATCACGTACTTCATATCATCCATGAGCTGCCCGACGAACTCGGACATCAGATCCTTCGGAATTGCGTCTACTATTCTTTCCATGCTATAATCTCCTTGCTAAAGCTGTTTTTTGGCTGTCCGCATGCCCGTGCGGATGGCCTTTTTTATGCAACATCCTCGCCGCAGTAGTGCCTGCGGTACTTCCGCTGCCTCTTCTCTTCCGCTCTCTCACGTCTTTCCTTCTCCTCCATGCAGATCGCTCCGGAGAAGCAGAGGATCGCGAGCATCAGAAGCGTTACCCCGATGCAGTGGGCTCCGAAGATTGCCTCTGCAATTACTGCGTATGCTGTGCAGGTCACTCCTGCCGGTCCAAAAAATCTTTCCATTTCACTTGCCCTCGAAAAACAATCTCATGTCATTTTCTTCGAAGTGGATCACCCGGTTCAGGGCGACCAGCTCATCCCGTGTCCATGTCCCGTCCCGCATACGCTTTCGGTACGTAGATGCGGGGATCTTCGTCTTCCGGACGAGATCTCCGGTTCCAAGCCCCGCAAGAGCTGTCCGGGCCCGGATCGCGTCCGCGAAGGTCGCACTGTGCTTATTCATAGCCGTTTTCCCACAGCCAATTGCGATACTCCTCAGTCAGCCCTGCATCTGAAATCAGGAAAAGAAGTGCCTTATGCTTCGCGGATCTTCTTATTTCTGCTGTAGAGTGATTTTCTACTGTTACCTGAATCGGCAAGCTGCATTCATTGGTGTGGTAGAAAATCCGATTTTTCAAATCGTCGTACTTCGAATCCTTCTCTGTGTTTTTCTCCTCCTGCGGCTCTTCGGCTGCCTTGTCTTCCTTCTCATCCTGCGGCTCTTCGGGGAAAAGCTTGCTCAGAGCCTCGCACAATTTCATGGACGCAGCCGCAATAGCAAGTCCCTTACTCTGTGTGATGGACATCATATCGATCGCTGCTGTAGCAATTGCGACGGCTTCATTGGCAAAGTCGAGGGTGGAAATCACCCCTCTTTTCTCTCCAAGCTCTTTCTCCATCGTGTCAAAATCTTTCATTTCTGTTCCTCCTTTGTTCTCGATATTGGTGATGTACGGTTCCCGGTCTACCGGGAGAGCTAAAATCCGGATCTTACTCATATCCGTTTGCCGCCTTCCAGAAGTTGTATTTTTCCTCAAGCCCCGCATCTATGACCAGACCGTGCAGAGCTTTAAACCCGCTATATGCCTCCGACGAAGATACTGCTGCGTACTGCGTCACTGCGAGATACGTCTGCTCAAAGAGCAGCTTCTCCAGCGCACTCAGCTCTGTCTTTTCTGCAGGCTTCTCAACATCCGGCTCCTCTTCCTTTTTCCCCGGGAAGAATTCATCAATGATCTTCACCGTCTCTATGGATACCTCAAGCATTCCTACGGCCTTGCTCTTCGGCTCCGCAGCAATGTTTGCGATTCTGCTGCAGACCTTGATGAGGTCCGTTTTGGAAATCTCTGCCTTCTCCTTACTGGCCTTCTCCTTCCACTCCTCGTAACCTTTCATGCTAAATGTCATTTCTGTTCCTCCTTGTCCTTTGAAGTAGCTTTACAATCTACGCTTTTAGCAAAAAAAATCCGCTCTTTGTCTCTCAGCGTTTTTATCCCAAGTAGATGGCACAATCTATCTGCCTCTGGAATAGTAAACGGGTTGACATTGCGGACTTTTTTTGAAAAACCAGCTCTGGACAAGCCCAGATAGCTGGCTACATATGAGATTTTATATCCGTGTTTCTTGATGGTCTCAAGAAGAAGATCTGAGTTTGTCATCTTGCATCCCTCCTTTCAGTAGATTTTCGATCTACTCGTAGATTACAACAGCTTTCCGCATATGTCAACTATCGTATGCAAAAAAGTTGATTAAAAATATACGTTGTGTTATGTTGATAGCGGAGGAACGCGTATGAATTTCGGAGACAGAGTAAAAAAGCGACGGCAGGATCTTGGATGGACGCAGGAAGAGCTTGCCATGCATATGGGATATAAGTCCAAATCAACAATTAATAAAATAGAATTAGGAATCAACACTGTGTCTTTACCAAAGGTTGCTGAATTTGCGGCTGCCCTCGACACTACTCCATCCTATCTAATGGGCTGGGACAAGGAAGATGACGATGCAACGATAAGCGACAGGCTGCTGACAAGGTACAGGGAGCTCGACGATCTGGATCAGGCGATGGTACGTAGGCTTCTGAAGTGTGATGAAAATTTCAACAAAATATAGGAGGGGAAAATGTTCTGGACAATATGGTTCTGGCTTGGGCTGTTTGCTGGGTGGATCGTAACTGTCGGCTATTGCATAGATTCGTGGGTATCAGGACTTTCGTGGTTACCGGGGCTCTCGTTTACGGTTATCGTCTTTTGGATAGCTCCAACATTCCCGACCGCGACCTGTATATCTTTACTCACACTTTATGTTATTGGAATTTTTGTTGTCGCCACACACTTTCCGTTCTCCATTCTCCTGCTGATATATCTTTCTTTCCTGATTCCTTTTCTTATGGTACTTCTTGGAAGAACGCCTTTCGGCACACGTGTAGAGCTCTTTGATCATAAAAAAAAGAAGGAGAAGAACAAGAAGAAAGAGAAGAAAAAACAGAAAGCAAAAGGAAAAGAAAAAGAGCCACAGCAAGATTCTCCTGACCCAAGAGCTCAGGATATTATAAATTATGTTCATTCATTACGAGATCAGTTCACGAATATTCACAACCAACCTTTTGAAATCATTTCGGCAAATAAAATGTTTGCTATTTGTGATCTGTTCATCAAAAGTTTGTCTAAAGAACAGCTCGATCAATTTATTAAAGAGTGTGATGGAAATATCGAAGCAAGTGCATGCCGTGCAGTTATATTAACAGTATCAGAGGAAGCCAACTCGTTAAAAGACGGTAACGGGAAAATACGCACCGAGGAATTACCGATTGAGCTTTTGAAGCACTTAAATGTCATAGTGGAAATGATGAATTTTACTGTAAAAAAATCGATTGAGGCAGAGGAAGATTATGACCCCACTGAGGAAGTGGATTTAGAAAATTATGAAGATGAATTCTCTTGCTGACCAGATCTGGATCAGGCAATGGTCCGGAGGCTTCTGAAGTGTGATGAAGATTTCAATAGAATATAGGGAGGAAAAAAATGGATTCAGAAAAAACAAGAGCAATTATCAAACTCATCTTCTTGATTGCCGGAGCAATATTTTATATCTATGTGCAATTTGCAAGAAAAGGAGATCCGGACGAGCCCGGAAGTCGTTTTGCCATGTGGTTAAGAGAGCGGAAAATGCAGCAGAATGGCGATACTCTTTCAGTTGTTTTCCTTTTTCTCTCAGCAATAGTGATATCTTTTAGTAGCATGATGGATGAAACCGCCTCAGAGAGTTGGGATTCTGGATACGAGCAAGGATATGAAGACGGATATTCAGAGAGCGAAAGTTGGCATGAAAGCGATTATACCGACGGATATTCTGCAGGGCAAAGTGATGTAGATACTGAAGAGTATTACCAGAACGGTTACGACGACGGATATGCCGATGGTCAGAACGATGCTTATGAGGAAGAATCCTATTATGGTCCTTCTGCGGATGATATACTCCGCAACATGATTGCTACTGTCGGAGATTCTCCAACTTACGGAGGTGATGAATACTCTGATCAGCGCCGTGCAGCAGACAATGCAAGGGATGCAGCAGTCAAGAAGCAGGAAGAATTAAAAAGCAAATGACCGGCAAATGACAGGCAAATAAAAACCGCCCAGTGTTGGCGCACCGGGCGGATCTGCTCCGAAGAGCAGTATATGTGATCCTATGGGAAGAATCATACATATACTATCATCTCCGGAGCGCCAGTTCAAATCTTGGCGCTATTTTTGCGCCCATTTTCAGAAGGTGAATGAATGAAAGTAACGAAATTACCCAGCGGAAATTATAGATGTCGCGTATACGTAGGGAAGGATGCTGCCGGGAAAAGGATGTGGAAGTCGATCACCGGACCGGACAAGAAGAGAGTGGCACTGGAAGCCAGTAAATTCTCCGTAGAGCGGGACGCAAGTGCTCCCGTCGTTGACACTGCATCCTTCAAGCACGCAGCCGACACGTTTTTGGGCTCCCACGAGTCCGTGCTGAGCCCTTCAACCTATCGAGCATATAAATGCTTCCTGCGGATCTACGAGAGCAAATTGCCCCTGTTCTGCGAGAAATCCATATATACCATTTCCACTGCGGATCTGCAGATGGTTGTGGACTTCTTCGTGCGTCAAGGATTAAAGCCGAAATCGATCCGAAATTACTACGGCTTTGTGTCGGTTGTCCTCGCGAATGCCGGAATCAATCTCAGGCCGCCAAGACTGCCGCAGAAGGAACGCCCGGAGATCTATATCCCGGACGAGACCACCGTGCGGAAGCTCCTGCAGATTGTCGAAGGAACGGAGCTGGAGATCCCCGTCATGCTGGCAGCGTTCGGCCCGCTCCGTCGCGGAGAAATTTGCGCTCTTTCGATGGATGATATCAAAGACGGAGTATGTCACGTCCACCACGACCTCGCTCAGAATGCAGATGGTGAGTGGGTTATGAAGGCACCGAAAACCTACTCCTCTGACAGATACATCGAGCTTCCGGATTTCGTGGCAGATGCAATCAAGCGGAATGGATCCATCACAAACCTCACCCCGGATCAGATTTCGTGGAAATTCGCGGATGTCTTGGAACAAAACGGTCTCCCACATTTCCGGTTTCACTCTCTCAGGCATTTCTGCATCAGCTACCTGCACAGCATCGGGATCCCGGATGTGTATATCATGCAGAGATCCGGGCACTCTACGGCGACCGTGCTCCGGAACGTCTACACGCATACTCTGCAGGACCGGTCAAAGACAGAGACGGAAAAGATTCTCGGGAAGTTTTCCTCCTTCAAAGAGTAATTTCGTGTCACATCTTCGTGTCAACTCTACCGCTAAAATGGTGCTTTTTTCGCTATAATCGTAGCGTTTTCGATACGGTCAGAACACTGAAAAACCCCGTAAATTCAAGGTTTTCTTGAACTTACGGGGTTTCCTCATTCACTGGGCTAGTAGGATTCGAACTTCATTGGTTTTCATTAGAAACGTTGAAAACAAAGGCTTTTCAGCACTCCGTGTCAACTCTCCGTGTCAACTTTTTCAAAAATGTTTGGCGTTCCGGATCTTACTCATGATTTCCTTATACTTCTCTGGATGCAGGAATTTAATCTCGTCCATGAGAGATCCGATAATCTCCAGAAACTCCGGAAGGTCAATGTTGGAACATTCTGCTATAAATTCGTTGCTTGAATTGATCTCCGGTAATTTCATTTTACATCTCCTTATAGATTGACTGGTAAGTTTTTGCGGCGGCGATTGCTTCGATCTGCTTCTTCTCTGCGTAGCTGCAGATCTCCTGCATAGCTTCGCTGAAGCATCCCTCTTCTTTCTTCTTCTCAATCACCTTGCTGAGAGCTTCGTGCAGCCTTGTGGCGTGCGTTCCTTCCTCTGCGCTGATGGTTGCAAGGGTCGATGCGACTCCCGGCATTTTCTCCTTCAGTGCTGCCGCCCACTTTGCATAATGCTTCATATCCTCGATCTCCTCGTCGATCTGGTCGAGGAATGCATTGATCTGATCCATATGCCCTCCTTATGCCAGTTTGACGATGCATCCGGATACAAGGTTTACCGTTCCGGCTGCTGCTCCCTCTGCGTTGATGAGGAGCTGGATCCGCGTAGGTTCCTGACAGCAGCACGTAGCCAGGTATCGCACCGTCCCTGTTGCCATGACAGCATCCCCGACTGCAAGGGTCTGCGTCCTCTTCGTTTCCTGCAGGGGAATGCCATTCTTCGCCATCTGGAGCGATACCTCTCCTGCCGCTGTCGCATTGATGTTGACGGCGAATTCGATCTGGTAGAGACCGCCGTGCTCAATCTCGATTGCTTCGGGCAGGACCTTGACGGATGCTCCGGTGTCTGTGACTTCCGACCCAAGCAGGTTGAGTGCTGCCGCAGTGCTTCCGATAGTCTGCGCAGCAGTGTTGTAGAACTGCGCAGAGGATTTATAGTGTGGATTTTTGAGACAGTTACAATTTGCCATTGTGTATTACCTCTTATGAAATACCCCGCCGCCATACAGCGGCAGGGCGTACAGTTAGTTGTAGTTTCCGCAGCACGGAGACGGATTGTATGGATACACTCCGTATGCGTAGGGATTCGTTCTCGGAATCCCACACATAGCCGCCTGAAGCTGAAGCTGATTGATCTGGTTCTGCATGTCAGCCATGCGGTTTCCAGCAATCGCGTCGAGCACCTTCTGCACCTGTGCAGTGGTGGTCTGGTTGATGGATGCGGTGTTGATAGCACCCTCATACTTCACGCTGTCGATCGCTCTCTGTGTATCGCAGCCGCATTTCTGCATGTTTGTGAAGCCAGTATTCACCGCCGTCTCAAGATCTCTGATCTCTCCAAGCGTGTTGTAGTTGGCATCCTTGACAGCTCCGGTCGTGTCATACACGCCCTGACGGACTGTATCAACAATCTCGTTGTTCTGTCTTTCGAGCGCTGCAAAATCGGTCGATCTCTGGACATCTCCAACAGTTGCTCCGCGATCTCCGGTTTTCCCGCCGAAAAGACCGCCACCACCTCCGATTGCAAGCAGGATCAGCAGTGCAAAGATCCACATACCGCCGCCGCAACCACCGGCACCTTCATTTCCCATAACGGCTGCCATATCAGCCGGGGACATTGTTCCATCCATAATTTAACCTCCTTATGTCATGGAATCCGGGCCGATAAGACCGTTTATAAGATAGAAGTCTGCGCAGACTATCTAAACAATTTACTCAGGGTTTGCAGGATACCGCCCCTGTTTTCTTTTAAAGGTGTGAGAATTATGTCAGGGTCAATTCCCATCTCGCGGCATTTGTTGTAAAATGCTTTCTGAGGACCGTATTGTTTGACTTCTCTCAGTGCCTCCTGCAGTATGCCGGGGTTATTCTGGATCTGTGATATCAGCTCTTCCGGTGTTTTCTCCGGACTTCTGGGCTTCCTGTCTGGAAATAGCGTGCTGGACATCTGCAAGTTCCCTCCTTAATTCGTCAAACTCGTTCCTCGTAATCGTGTCGCTGGGAGCCTCTACTTTTACAAGATCGAAGGTGTATCGGATCTTCGGTCTTCCGGTTATCTCTCCGACATTTGAGACAATGTATACACGGTCCTGCTCATCATCAAATACCGCCGCTGTCGTTTCTGGCGGAAGATTGACCTGCTCCGCACCGCTTGCACCGGTGCATCGAAGCAAATCATTCTGCGGTCGCATCGCCCCATAGTACGGATACATCGGATACCCATTCATCATATTTCTTGACATAATTCCCACCTCCCAAAAATAATTTTATGCATTAAAATTGCATAAGTCTTTTGTCGTTTTTTCTTAAAAACACCAAATCTTTTTGGTGCTCTATCAAAATAGGAGGAAAAAGTAGGAATGAGTAGGCGAATATCTGATAATCTTGTGTCTGTGTTGCATGAATCTCGTGTTTTGTCTGGAACCACTCAGAAAAGCTTAGCAGATTCTTTGCATAAGTCCGTCGCGACAATTCAGTACTGGGAGACCGGTACAGTGCAGCCGCCGTTTTGGGCTGTCGTGGAATGGATTGAGACATGCGGATATAATCCTCTTCGTTTCTACTTAAATTACCTGTACCCTGATAAATTCAAGCATGTATGGAGCGACGATCCGCAGAAGCTTCGCAGCGCCATAGCGGAGTATTATCTTTCTGCTGCCCCGGACTCAGAGGTGAAGAAGATGGCATACAGCATCTTCGGACCGACCGGTTCTTCATGGCAGGGACAGGTGGATGAAATCTGCGCCGGGAATCAATTACCAATCAGTGCCCGGATTGATGTTGCAGAGGTCATATACTCCAAGTATTGCATGGCAAGAGATACCGGGACCATTCTGCATCCCGATATGGTACAGCCGGATATGGACAATCTGAGATCCTCGATTGATGCATGCAAGAAAGCAGTGATAGATGGCCACACGGAATATTGCGCATAAAAAGAGCGCCCCGGAGGAATGAGGGCGCTCATAAACCGCAGCATATGCTGCGCGGTTTTCAATTGTGATTGTGCCATCCGGTGATTGCTGCGATGGCACATATCGCTCCAAAAATTCCAATGCCAATTGTTGCTACGGCAAGGAGCGATATCGTACAGATGATCTCTGACATCATTTCTTTATGTAATCGAGGCACACCCAACCGCCAATATTGGTGAGCTTACCCCAGCCGCCTTTCTCAGCTTCGATACTCACGACCATGCCAGCAGGGAGCCGGAAGTCCT
>ERZ869991.12-NODE-12-length-40466-cov-4.788655_pt1 | contig 40466 bp, 27 predicted proteins | sample MGYA00520862_ERZ869991 | MGnify/ENA primary metagenome ERZ869991 (study PRJEB32232, sample SAMN07284978) | human gut metagenome | biome: human-associated habitat; material: feces | host: Homo sapiens | place: Tanzania | collected 2014-08-11 ...
CCAAAACTATACAAAAACACGATATATTACGCGCTATAGCGTGCGTCCTAAGTAAAAAAAAAACAAAAATGTAACAAATAGCTCAAAGATTGTTTTATCAAAAAGTTGGACATTGGCGCGAAAGAATATAGCTTAAAAATCGGGTCCTTGGCCACTTTGTTAGGTTTTATTTTATCAAAAAAACAAAAAAAGGCCACCCACAGCTACACTCTGGACATGGCCACATTTATCGCCTATAATGCCCCTACGGTGACATTTTCCATAAAAAGGCAAAACTCAAACTAGAGGATGCGTTTTTTCGTGTTCTTGTAAACGGATCCCCTAGTGTTGTTTCTAGGCTTTTTCACGGAACGTCATCTACAGAAAGCGCCAACCTTTTGCGAGAAGGTTGTTTAAAGCTCTCTGGACTTCACAAAAAAACCTCTGAAACCTCAACTTATGTTTGCAGAATCCGGGGCAGTAGCAGTTTGGCGACTTACCCACGCCCCGAATTCTAGAGAAAAGGAGGGCTCCTTTCCTATGCCCGATTGTATCAAAAAGATACAGTTCGGGCAATAGGCTTGGAGTACGGTTTTTGTGATCACTTCTCTTTTATAGGAGATTCGTTAATTAAATGATCTTACGTAAGAAAAACATTTTTGGTTTCGCAACCATCGCTGCTACCGTAACTCTGAGCGCTGCTATTTTTGCCACCGGCTGCGGTGACAGCGGAGACTCTACTGCAGTTAACCCCTTAAATCCTGACAAAATTGCTAACGCAATTACCGTCAATTACGACACCACTACCGAAGCCGCCCTTAAGAGCAGCAACGTCGAATCCTTACGTTGGCTGATTACCGATACTGAAAGCGGTAAACAGTTAGCTAGTAGAGACACTGTCCAGAAGATACATTATACTGGCACTACCACCAAAGCCAATGCAGCTTTAGCCGAAGAGAATACTACCTCCGACGACACTACCGCTGACCAAACTCCCACTTCCGCTACTCAGAACGACAAGTGCTATGTAGTATTAGGTGTGCCCAGCACTGTCTTCCAGAACATGACCAATGTCACCGTCACTGCCATTTACTATGACAAGGACGGACATGTGGTCGGTTTCGGTTCCGACATTAACGACGTTACTTGGAACACAGATAAGAGTGGCAAAAAATTCAGCGGCACTATCACCGACGGCAACTTCTTCTCTGCTGAAGATGTAGAGTCCGAGTTGGTAGCAACTCCTCAGTTCATCAATAAAGGCGAAACTACCAAATTGGCTTACAATGTCACTTCCGGCAAGGATTCCGCCAATATTATCGGTTTAGTTGACGTTGAAGTTGGCTATGACGACGAAGATAAAGATTATTACATTAAGCCATCCAGTAATGGTATTGTCGGCGCTTATGAAGGCGTAAACTTTACTAAAGAGGGTGGTGTTTATGTAAATGCTAAGTTTGACAAAAACGCTACCAACGCCTATACGCATGTATACGTCACTGATCGTACCATTACAGGTTTTACTTTAGATGTAGCCACTGAATTTAACGGAAGCACCAGTGTATTAGTTCCAGATAACATCCCTGCTAAAGGTGATGTAAAAGCTGCCGACTATTCACTTAATCAGAAAAAAGTAAAACTCTTTAAAGACGGTCAATTAGACAAACTTAATTGTGCTGTACGCAACATTCCTTTAGCAATATATGGCATTGAATGGAGCGATGGTGAAGGCTCAATACCCGATATTAGCATTGCAAAGAATTTTGACATGTTTAATTTTGGAATTGCTAATAAAGATACAAACAAAGCAATATCTGATAGCGAAGTGTCAGTTTCTAAAGATGGAATTCTGCAATTCAAGCAAGAATCCGTAACAGGGGAACTCCCCATCGTCGTAACGGCTTCCTATGCAAACGGAACAAAAACTGTCAGTGATTATATCAATTTAAAAGCTGTGCACGCAGACGTAAAAGTAGGTTTTAATTACTACGGTACAGATCCAGGCGTAGCTGGTTTGCTCAGCGAGGTTTCTAAGGATAAAGATCTTGGACTCTTTGCCAGTTTTGTAACTGCTGACGGAACTTTTTCAGGGCCATTCCCTGTGGAATCTTCCATGTTTAGCACAGGTGACTATCCTCAAGCTAAGCTCTTTACTAAAGATGCCAGCAATGCTTTTGCTGCCTACACCGGCACAACCATCAAGGTAGCTCAAGACAGCAGCAAGAAAGACATGTATAAAGTCACTATTGCTGAAGATAACCAAGATAAAGACGTCTATATGCGCTTTGGTAAAAATGACACTGAACAGAGTCAGGTTTTCAGCCCGTTTACTGCTGTAAAATTTGCTGACTTAGTTATCAAGCCTAGCATCTAACTTCATCCCCCCAAGCTTTTAGTTTATAGCTAAAAGTTGACCTTGGCCCGGATCTTCTCCAAGAAGGTCCGGGCCTTTTTTATGGCAACCTCTTGTCAAATATCCACTGGTTGTATATAATCGCAGTGTAAGCTTATTGAGCTTATATGCTAAAGTTGTATATCCATGTGTATATATCTTGCGTACGCAAAGCCAGAAAGAAGAGAAGATTAGTTTTAGAGCTGGTTTGCTTGCTGGGCCGGTGCGAATAGGCCTTATCATCCCACAGATTCGCGAATACCAGATTAGTTTTTTCCTATGATCAAGCCGCGTGCAGCGGCGTTAAATACTGCACACCCTTTTGTTGCATCATGAAATGCAAAGGCAAACAATCCCATATCTATTTTTCAAAATAGGCAGATAAAGGGATCGTTTGGAAAGTAAGCGAATTTTAATTCGAAAAAGTTGAGGGGCAATTACCACGAGCGCACCACTCCTTACATGGTGTGAAGCGGTAATTGCTCCAAAACAGAACTAGAACGCCCCCAAAATGCGCTTTAGTTCTAAAACCAACAATCGACGAAACTTCGTTTTGGGGAGATCTTCCAGGGGCTCGCGGCGGCCTGAGAAAACGCTGCGAACTGAAGATTTCCCCAAGAAAGGAGAAATTTACGCCGTTTACCCTGTCAGTAGCATAATTTTATTACAGAAATTATTAAAAGGCAAGCTTGGCTATTTTAGTAATCGACACGCTGTATTTTTTATTGTACAAAATACAATATTGCATTTTTGCGTTCCCATTATGTCGACAACATAAGTATATTGTAATCTTTTTCAGTCCAGCTAGCCCCTACATAACAAACAATATATTGACACTTTTTTGTAATGGTAAGCAACAAGTACCGTTTTGGTGAATAACGGGAATTTGGGCCTGCCTTTGAAAAAGGGCTACATGAGGCAGGAAGCTTGGCCTTTTCAACTGATCCCCTAAAAAAAGCCAAGCCATTCACCGACAAGAAAAAAAGACTGCGAACACGACACTCGTCTAGGTAAATATCCCCCAACCATTCTCAGTAGAGATATTCCGAAAAGATATGTTTCACATGTCCGACGAGGGTGAAGAAGATATTGGCACCTTCTTCACAGAGGCTATCCGAGACTGCCATTTCCCCAACTCGGCAGTCTATAAAGCGCAATTTCCGAACTCGGCTATGACTGCTTTTTAAGCAAATAGTGAGGATTTTGCGACTTCAACAGCTGCGAAAGGCGCTTGACTGAGAGAAGTGCTTTTCAAGCTTCAAGTAAAGTTATCATACTTGAAGCAAAGCATGATATAAGGCGTCCCGTCCGAGTCGGGGGCGCCTTATATCATTTGGCAACATTGTTCCAAATACATAAGAGCAGCTAAATGGTGGGCTCTTTGATAAAACCAATTAGAGCAATCTTGGCCTGTTTGCTCTGCCAAGTGCTCAATATCTATATTGCAATATTTTTCCCAAGTTTGCAATTGAGCTAAAAAAGGCGATTCTTTATTTTCAGACTTACTCCAATCTTCTTCATTATTTAACAAAGCGCTTAAAGACGCTCTATGTTGGTGCAGCCAAGAGCCACATTCCCTTTTAAACGGAAGAGAAGCATAGCAAAAACAATTTTTTTCTATTTGTTCGTAATAATTGCTATTAGCTTGCAACAATTCGGGTTCACCACTCGACCAAGGGCAAATTGCACTACCATTAGACCAAGACAAATGGTGAGAAGGCCACACTTGCGCAGGACACAGAGACAATAAACGTCTAAAGTTTGCTAATTGTTCAGCTAAACAAAAATCATTTTTAGGAAAAGGCAACGGCCCTTCACAACTATCGGCCGCAAATAGAATTTTTAATTGCGGCAACCATACAGCCAGTTGACCTTCGGAATGAGCGGAAACTTTTATAAAAACTGCTTCCAAACTGCCTAGATGAAGCATTTCCTTGTCGGCCCACAAAAGATCAGGCAATTCAATAAAAGCAGAAGCAAAGTATGTTCCCTCAATTTCTCCTTGGCGACGCTCAACTTCTTTGCATTGCTTATCTTGGCGCATGGACAAAAATGTTTCCAAGGAAGCGCCAATATGTAATTTTTCTCCCAGTATTTTCTTAAAGGCTCGATTAGCCCAAGCGTGATCCCAATCGCGATGCGTATTAAGCAAAAAGTATCTTTGAGGAGTTATATTGGCTTCAGCCAATATTTTTAAAGCACAACTGAGCATATAAGCGGCTAAATCTTCATCCCAGCCGCTGTCTATAAACAAAACGCTATCGCCATTAGCCAGCATATAAGTAGCCATAAAGCGATCTAATAAAAAGCCCCCCGCTAGGACAGTTTCCTTAAAAGCCGAGCTAGAGGGCACTTTTATAGAAAAATATTGGCAGCGCTCTGACAATTTTATAATTTTTTCTGCCATAGCAAACTAAGGAATAGAAGGCGCTTCACCAGCATTGACAACTCCTCCACCCTCAAAATGGGGTACATGCATAGGCTCAGCCGGGGCTTCGCTGCCAATATCGACAGTTTGAGGATAAACATCATCAGCTTCAGGCAAAGGTTCAGGAACAACACTCGGCTCTGCCGCAGGCTCGTAAGCACGTACCGGAGATTGACTTTCCTCAGTAGACTGAGAGTGCTCCGGTTCAGCATTATAATTGTCTTGCCTCTGGTCAGAGCCATTAGCCTCGGACGCAGACTCACTATTATTATCCGACTGAGAAGCAGAAACTGTGTCAGACGGACTATTATTCTGGCTATTGTCGCTATCTTCTTTGGTCTTATTTTCAGAAGCGGCAGGCGTAGCAAGTTTACTAGGCTTATACTCTTTTATAAAAACATTATTGAAGCGAACATCGATTATATCGACTTTTTTTAGCTTCATCTTAAACTGATTGAGCAAGGTACGAGCGATTTCTAATTTAACATTAAAATTCTCTAGAGTACCTAACTTAATAAGTGTCTCATGCTCCAAAAAGTTGATATGAGCACTGACACTTTGCACACTATCCACAGAGTAGAATAGAGGCTTGATACCGATACTTTTTTCAAACTGAGGAGCCGCCTTAAGTACAACATTGATTAGAGCATTTTTCATTTGCCCGCGCCTAGGTACATCAAAGTCGACCTTGAGACGAGGACAATCTAAGCCGGGACGCTCTTCGCCTAAAATATAGCCTTCTTTATCGACAATAAACCAATGGTTGCGACTCTTTTCGGAATAGACCAAAACTGCAGGTTGGCGCTCTTTGATTTTGATAATAGCTTGACCATTTCGCTCTAAAGAGACACTGTTTTCTAAGATAGCCGGATCATTTAAAGGATGGCTGCCACAATTGAGCCACACAGCCCAGTAAAGTAAACCAGGCTTGTAAGGAGATTCGTTTTCAATTTCCTCGGCGCTAAAAATGGCATTTCCCTCTACGCGAACGTGAGAAATCTTAAATACAGGCGAAAGAAGAAATATACCCTGGGCCATACAGAAAAAGATTATCAATAATACTCGCCGCAGCAAATGCATAGAATGCACGGTCTATTCCTCGTTCTTGCTAAAAAAGTCGGGGCCAAAGCCGGAATAAAAGAGGACAGTTACCTTTATTTCCAAAGGCAACCTGCCCTCAAATACAGATGTCAAACAATCAAAGAGGGAACTTAGTCTACACAGGGTTGAGACTGAGCGGTTAAAAGCTCAGCACAACGGGCAGCACATTTGTTAATATCGCCAGCACCCAAGAAAATTACAATATCACCGGCACGGCAATTTTTACCTACGTAGTCTAAAATATCAGCAACAGTAGGTACATAAACTACATCGTGAGGAGCACCGAATTTGCGCACTCCTTCCACAATTGCTTCCGCACTCACGCCTTGAATAGGCTTTTCGCCGGCAGAATACACTTCAGTCACTAACAACACATCGGCTTCGCCGAAAATAGTGCAATATTCATCCTGGAAGAACTTGGTGCGAGTATAGCGATGGGGCTGGAAAACAGCTATAACTCGTTTAGCTTCGCCTGTATGCGCAGCTTTGATGGCCGCTTTTATTTTACTGGGATTATGAGCATAGTCATCAACAATAGTGACGCCATCAAACTCGCCCAAAATTTGGAAGCGACGTTGTACTCCTCTAAAGCCAGCCATATAGCGGGAAATATCTTCAAATTTTAAGCCTATTTCCAAACCGATAGCCACTGTAGCCAGAGCATTCTGAATATTGTGCAAACCAGGCACACGCAAAATAAGCTCGCCCAACTTTTGACCATTGCGCACTACAGTACAGCGAGAAGCGTAATCGGCAAAGTTAATATCTACAGCGTGAATTTCGTTGTCTTGGCCCAAACCGTAAGTAATAACTTTGCGCTTTACTCTGGGAATAAGAGAGCGCACTCCCTCGTGATCGCCACACATAACCACAAAGCCATCTTCGGCTACACGATGAGCAAATTTCAAGAAGAGTTCTTCTACGCGCTGACCGGTCTTTTGATGATCATAACCACAATCGCAATAAGCTTCGGTAGATAAATTCACATCGGGATCGATACTAGTTATTACCGCTGCATAAGGGGAAAGATCGACAAAGGAAGCGTCAGACTCGTCAGCTTCAGCTACCAAATAACTACCGTCGCCCAATTTTGCGTTGGAGCCCAAGTCGTTCAGTTCTCCACCGACAACTACCGTAGGATGTAAACCGGCACTTTCCAACATAGTGGCAATCATAGAGGTAGTGGTAGTTTTGCCGTGAGTACCGGCTACAGCGATACCTTTAGTAGGTTTCATCAACAAACTGAGCATATGGCCGCGCTGTACAATTAAAATATTACGTTTTTTAGCTTCCACAACTTCCGGATTATCAGCTGGTACGGCAGAAGAAACTACTAAAATATCAGTGTCGGCAGGTACGTTAGCCGCACTATGGCCACAAAAAATTTTGGCTCCCAGCTCCTCTAAGCGCTGAGTAATACGTGAGCTCTTCAAGTCGGAACCAGAAACGCTATGTCCCATCTGTAACAGTATACGAGCGATGCCGCTCATACCGATTCCCCCAATACCAACAAAATGGGCATGTTTAAAGTCCAACATGACGTTACCTTTCATTCTAATGAGAATTTGGAAACCTTCGGCCAGCTACGATCTAGTGCTTGCGCCGAAGGTCGGAACAAAATATAGGCAAACAAGTAGGCTTGCCTTGAGGGACGCTTTTTAGCGTCCTTTTTTTGATAAAGCTTTAGTTCTGTCTTTATAGACAATTTCAAGAATTTGAGCGATCACAGCTTCAGTAGCTCCCCTATGTCCTAAAGAGGCAGAAGCGCTGGCCATAGTTGCCAATTTTTGCTTGTCTTCCAAAAGAGAGACCAAGCTGCCAGTCAATTCAGATTCAACTTGCTTGTCTAAAATGACCTGAGCAGCTCCATTGTTTTCTAAAATTCTGGCATTGGCTTCCTGATGATTTTCGGCAGCGTAAGGATAGGGCACCAAAATAGAAGGCAAACCGCGAGCAGTGATTTCTGCTAAAGTAGTGGCTCCAGAGCGGCACACAACTAAATCGGCAGAAGCATATAAAGAAGCCATATCTTCTGTATAAGCTAAAGGACGATAATCTATCTTATGTCCACTTACCAAGTCGCTACTGCGAGCAGTTACTTCCTCAATATGCTTGGGGCCGGTAAGATGAACTAGGGTAAGATCAAAATCTACAAGCGAAGGCAAAGCGGCCAAAATGGCATTATTTAAGCTGGAAGCACCCTGACTGCCGCCCATAACTACCACACAGCAACGCTCAGTAGGAATTTGCAAAGCTTGTCTAGCTTCAGTTCTTCCTTTAAGCAAAATAGCAGTGCGCACAGGGTTGCCTGTCAAAACAGCTTTGGCGCTTACCGATGCTCCGTAATCGCCCGGTAAAGATAAACAAACTTTCTTAGCCAAGTAAGAAATAAATTTGGCTGACTTACCTAAAAAAGCATTTTGCTCCATAAGCAAAATAGGAATGTCTAAACAAGCGGCAGCTAAAGCTACAGGAGCGCAAACATAACCACCGGAAGCGACAACGATACTAGGCTTAAAAATCAGCAAATGATACAAGCTTTCCAAAAAGCCTAAGCCGGTCTTTCCTACTGCCATAAGCTTATTAAAGATATTGCCACTGAGCCCTTGAGCATGAATATTTTTGAGAGTGTAGCCCAGTCGGCCCACAATTTCACGTCCTACACCACGGTAAGAGTCGAAAAATAAAGTCTGAACGCCATTTTGCCTAAGTACTTCGGCTACAGCTAAAGCAGGATACAAATGGCCTCCGGTACCTCCCCCGGCAAAAACAACTTTTAGAGGTTGCGATCCCATAATGACCTTAGCTGGAGAAGGTAAGCTAGTGCCTACTCCAGGCAGCGAAGGCTGGGCCGACTGGACTGGCTCAGCTACTTGCTGTTGGCCTAATACCTCGGAAGCTGAACTAGAAGTTTTACGGTTGCCAAAAGCTTTAGCTATAGCTTTGGCTACTTCCGGAGAAATTGTTGTTAAAGGACGAGCGGCGGAACGCTGCTGCTGTTCATTTTTTACCTGGCTCTGATTTTTTTCTGGCAAAACGAATGCACCCCTGGAAAAACTTGCCGCTTACTATTGGTCAAAATAACCGCGACTTCCTGGCAAGACAGGTCTATTTTACTACATTTAGGAATAACAAATTGCCTCTTAAGCATAACTCTGTTTTTTGATTAGGCATTTAACCAACTTTTTTTCTTTTCGCTCACCGCTTCAAGAAGACAAAGTAAATCCTTGGCCGTAAAGTGAATAAACCCATTTGTGAAATTGCAATTGCAAAAAAACAACCGCCGGAGCGGAGCGAATTTAAGCGAGGCACTCCGATCTAGCGGCTTGTTTTTAATAGTCTTCTTAGCTGAAGGCTTTGATTTAGGTTTTTTGTTCTGTATCAGATTCAGTTTTATCTTCAGAAGTATTCTCAGTGTCAGTATCAGTAATTAAAGGAGCTGATGACCAGCTAGCTTTTATCGCCGGACGAGGCAATTTGGTCTCGTTTTTTACACGAGAGCTGGCGACGATAGCTTCCCATTCATTACTACTAACTGGAGTAACACAAACTTGTTGATCTGAAGAAGATATAGTGGCTCCTTCGCGCGGAATTTTGCGTTTTTTGGGCTTTATCACCTCTTGCTTGGGATCGGTTTCCACATATCTGGAAATATTAAGCAATATGCCCATAGAAATTAGAGTGACCATGAGCGAACTGCCACCAGCTGACACAAAGGGCAAAGGCAAACCTTTATTGGGGAGCAAACCTGTAACTACACCTATATTAAACAGAGCTTGACCGATTATCTGAACAGCAATACCAAAGGTCACCATCGATTTATAAGGGTCTTTGCAATCGGAAGCAATGCGCAAACAGCAGCAAATTAAGCAAACGAATAAGAGCAAAAGACCGAAAGCTCCCACAAAGCCCAGCTCTTCACATATGATAGCGTAAATAAAGTCACAGTGCATTTCCGGCAAAAAGTCAAACTTTTGGCGCGAAAATGGTATACCTACTCCCCAAAAACCGCCAGAACCGATAGCAATAAAAGAATTTACCGCTTGATAACCGCCCTCTTCTTGGTAAGCAAAGGGATCCAACCAAGAGGCAATACGCGACATACGATAAGATTCTTTCAAAAGCAAAGCTACGCCAGCCATGCCTCCACCGATTAAAGCAACTGTCATTAGCTCAATAGCTGTACCAGCCACAAAAATCATAATTGCCATAGTGGCCACAATAACAATAACTGTGCCCAAGTCTTTGCCAAGTTCAATCAGAACAAGAATTAAAAGGCTAATAAACATAGCCGGCCAAAGCACTTTAACGCTTTCAAAAGCTCCTCTCCACTGCGCTTTAAGCCAGTCTTTGCTAAAGATACATAGCCAAGAGCTTTTTTCCCGGCTGCCATTTTTGCTCTTGACAGCTGCCGCCTGGACTCGAGTGACTTCCATAATTTTCTTGCGATTGTTGACCAAATACCAAGCCCAAAGCAAAATAACAGTCAACTTAGCCAATTCGCCAGGCTGAAAACGGAAACCACCTACGCTAATCCAGCGATGCACTCCATTTACAGAAGCACTGCACAGAGTCCAAATGAGCAATATGATGGTAGCGCCCACCAACGGCCGAGTGAACTTACTGCGCAACTCACCAATATCGGGCCCTTTGTAGATAACAAACATTAGTACTAAGCCCACGACCATAAAGAGAAGTTGACGCACAAAAAAATGGAGCGAGCTATACTCATACTCGGCCGACATAGCTCCCAATCCTAGGGAAGCCGACAGCATAACCAAAAGTCCAAAACCGACCAAAGACAAGATAATGGTCATAATAGTGCCCGTCAGCGGTTTATTAAAATATTCAAATTTCAATTTTTTTTATGAACCTCCGGCCTTTTTTGTCGGGCACTTTAGCGGATTTTGAGCGCATATTCAGCAAAAAGTTTGCCTCGCTCTTCAGCATTACGGAACATGTCGAAGCTGGAACAAGCCGGGGAGAGAAGCACAGTTCCGCCACTTTCTTTTACTTTTTCCCAACCTAAATTAACCGCTTCTTCTAAATCGGAAGCATGGAAAATAGGTAATGTTCCAAATTGTAAAACAGACTTTTCTAATCTATCAGCCGCTTCTCCAATAAGAATCAAATAATCGCATCCATCGATAATGGCTTTGCCTAAAGGAGAGAAATCAAAACCTTTGTCTTTACCTCCGGCAATTAGCGCCAAAGGACCGCTCTTAAAAGCTTCAACGGCAGCTATTACTGAACTAGTGTTGGTAGCCTTGGAATCATCGATAAAACGCACGCCTTTATAATTGCGCACTTCTTCCATACGATAATGCAAAGGTTTGTGAGCTTCAAAAGCGCGGCGAATAGTCTCTTGATCGATATGGAGAAAGCGAGCTACGGCAGTAGCAGCCAAAGCGTTAGCTAAATTGTGAGGGCCGGGTAAACCAGGATATTCGTCTTCATTCCACTCGACCACAGGTTCGGCACACGATTCATTGCGATACCAAATAAGGCCGTTTTCGTACCAAGTTCCTTTAGCTACAGGATGATCAATCGAAAAGGTCATAATCTGAGGGCAAGCCGGAACTTCAGGAGCAGAATAAGTAGGCAACCAGGCGGGCAATTGACCTTCACGTAAAAGCTTGGCCATACGTTTGGCTTCAGGATCGTCGTCGCTAAAAACAGCCAAATCTTTGGGGCCCATACGAGCAAAAAGGCGAGCTTTAGCAGCAAAGTATTCGTCTAAATTGGGATGGCGATCTAAATGATCAGGCGTAACATTAGTAAGTACGCCAATATGAGGATGGAATTGATCGACACTTTCCAGCTGAAAACTTGATATTTCTGCGGTAACGAAACCATCAGGGCGAGCCTTACCAACTTCGGCTACCAAGGGATTGCCAATATTGCCAGCCAATACGGAGTGCTCTCCCAACATGCGATCAATTAAAGTAACTGTAGTAGATTTACCATTAGTACCGGTTACAGCAATAAAAGGAGCTGGAGAAATACTCCAAGCAATTTCTACTTCGCCCAATACTTTTACACCCATAGAAAGAGCTTTTTCTATTAGAGGGCTATGAATTGAAACACCGGGGCTAATAACGATAATATCACTTTTAAGCACACGCTCAGAATGGCCGCCACATTCGTATTCTACGGGAAGTTTACCTAAAGCTTCGACAGCAGCCACTAACTGTTCGGCTTTTCTGGTATCGCTAACCAAAACGTGAGCTCCACGTTGGCTAAGCACTTCAGCCAAAGCGATGCCGCTCTTGCCCATGCCTAAAACAGCGATATTTTTACCTTTATAATCATGGATAATACCGGAGTCATTCATTTATAGACCTCCCAAGCAGTAAAGAACGCCTAATAAAGCTAAAATTACAGAAATAATCGTAAAGCGAGCAGTTACTTGTACTTCGTGCAAACCACTCAATTCAAAATGATGATGAATAGGGCTCATCTTGAAGATGCGCTTACCATGAGTAAGTTTAAAATAAGAGACTTGCATAATTACAGAAAGAGCCTCTATAACGAAAATTCCACCCACCAAAACTAACAAAAATTCTGTGCCAGTTAAAAGAGCCAAAGCGGCCAAAGCTCCACCTAAAGCCAAAGACCCGGTGTCACCCATAAAAACTCGGGCGGGAAAAACATTGTACCAAAGGAAACCTACGCAAGCTCCAGCCATAGCTGCAGAAGCAACACACAATTCAATATGGCCTGTATGAGCAGCAATAATTGCATAAGCTAACAGAGCAGCCGTACATGTGCCTCCAGCTAAGCCGTCTAAACCGTCAGTCAAATTTACGGCATTGACAGTACCGCTAGTAAGCAAAAGGGTAACGGCCAATACAGCCCAGGCACTGCCCACAAAACCGACTAAAGGCACATTTACACCAAAGTTTTGACGTGTAAAAGCCAAATAGCCGAAAAGGATCAATCCCAGGACAAGCAATACGGCCATCTTATGACGCGCTTTTAAGCCCAAGCTGCGATGTTTCATAAGTTTGCTTAAATCGTCGACCATACCCAAACCGGCGCAAACAACTACCGTGAAGCGGAAAATCCATAGGTCTAAAGTGTTGGGAGCCCAAAAGCTAGCGATTAAACCGGCTAAAATAAGCACTATACCTCCCATAGTAGGAGTGCCGGCTTTGGAAAGATGAGCCTTAGGCCCCTCTTCTCTAACTTCTTGTCCCCAACCGTGACCTTTAGCCCAACGCAAAAAGATGGGCATACTTACTAAAGCCAATCCCAACCCCGTCAGAATGGCCAATCCAACCGAATGCAGCCAAGGCAAACTACACATAAAGCGCCTCTTTCCTTAATTTTATAATCCAAAATCTTGCCAATTATACAACATAATCGGCTCTAACCTTTTGAGCTAAAGCAGAAAGATTGATCGAATGAGAAGCTTTTACTAATAAATAATCGCCGGGACGACGTAAAGCTTTCAACTTCTCCGCAGCTTGCTCATAGTCGGCTACCCAAACAGCTTTTAAGCCATGCTCTTGGGCTTTGCGTACCGTATAGCGACTAAGTTCGCCCACGCCAATTAGCAGATCTACACCACAGTTGGCACAAACAATTCCCAGTTCTTCATGCATTTGCCGTTCATTGTCCCCCAACTCCAACATGTCTCCCAAAATAGCTATACGCTGCCTTTTCTGAGAGAAGCTATTTACAGTCGAATCCGCTTCCACTGATAAATCCGACAATTTAGCCAGCAATTGCAAAGCGGCTTTTACCGAACTCGGAGCAGCATTATAAGAATCATCGATTAAAATAGTGCCGTCCGGAGCTATTTCCATTTCCAAACGCTTGCCCGTAAGTGCACAAGAAGCCAAGCCCTGAGCAGCTTCCTCTACCGAGACGCCGACTTCATAACATGCCGCTAAAGCAGCCAACATATTGGCGCAATTGTGACGACCAGGCGCAGGCAAGAAAAGTTCTTTTTCTCCTTCAGGGCAGGCAAAACGCACTTTTTGTCCCCAAATAAGGCGTCGCATGGCAGAATTTGTCGATTTTTCGCCCAAACGTATCTTCTCTTCTGTTTTTAGCAAATGCCAATCAGCCTCAGTATTATCTACAGCAAAGGAGACGCGCTTGCCTAGAGCATGCTCGCACAGAAGTTCATAAAAATCGGAATCTGCAGGCAAAATGGCCACGCCGTCTTTCGAGCTATTGTCCAGCAATTCGGCTTTAGCTAAAGCTATCTCTCGGCGGCTGCCCAAACGTTCTAAGTGAGACTCACCTATTGTAGTAATAATGCTAACTTGAGGTTGGGCAATTTTAGCCAGGCGTTCAATTTCTCCGCGAGCTCGCATGCCCATTTCTACTACTGCCCATTGACTATCTTGGTTTAAAGAAAGCAAAGTCTCGGCAAAACCGACTTCATTATTATGATTGGCGACAGTAGCTCCCACGCTATATTTTTGGCTCAAAATAGCTTTAGTAAAATCTTTAGTGGTAGTTTTACCCACCGATCCAGTTATGCCTAAAACTTTCACTCCACAGCAGCGCAAATAATAACCGCTAAGTAACAGGTAAGCTTGCAAGCAAGAATCTACAAAAATTATCCGATCTTGATAAGCGGTCGGCACTTCTATTTCTCCGGCTTCACGTTTTGACCAAAGAGAAGCGGCAGCACCTCCTTGCAAAGCCAACTCTACAAACTTATGAGCATTAAATCGCTCTCCACATAAAGGTACAAACAATCCACCCACGACAGGATGTCTACTGTCAGTAAAAAGCCCCGTAAAGCAATAATCATCAGCAATATTTTGGGGCAGCTCAGCATTGATTACCTGAGCCATAGCGTCGGCTTGCCAAATTTTGTCCATAATCTAGATCGATAAGTTCCGTTTCTAAAAAGATAACTGTACAACAAAGTCCCCCCATCCGGAACGCAAAAGATTCAAGGTGAGAGGACTGCCTAAAGAAGGTGTAAATTAAAGAGCGCTGCCAAAAACGTAGCGACTATGATCCAAAGCTCGACGGTTCCAAGCCGTTTGCATACGAATACGGCTGACGGCCAAATTGTCAAAAGCTCCAGACTGAAGAGCAGACTTGCTTAACGCTTTCTTGGCTTGCTCTACATCGTCAAAGTGGATAGTGCGATCGCCGAACTTTTGATAAGTTTCATGTCCTTTACCAGCAATCACGACGGTATCGCCAGGTTTGGCATTGCTTATTGCTTTTTCTATAGCTTCGGCTCTATCGTAGATAATTTCTACATGTTCCATATTGGCGGTAGAAATGCCAGACAATATTTGCTTAACAATGCTCTCAGGAGCTTCACTGCGCGGATTGTCGGTCGTGATATAAACTTTGTCGGCTTTTTCCACAGCCAAACGCCCCATAATCGGACGTTTACCCTTGTCACGATCACCTCCGCAACCGAAGACTAAACAAAGGCGTCCGGTAGTAATTAAACGGGCTGAGTCAAGCAAATGCTCCAAACCATCGGGAGTATGAGCATAATCAACAATAACGGTGAAGTTCTGTCCCATACGCACCAATTGGAAGCGACCAGGAACTGCTGTCACCGATTCGAGAGCCTTGACCACACAATCCAGGCCTATACGCAAAGCCATACCTACAGCAGCGGCCGCTAAAGCGTTGTGCAAATTAAACAAACCTGACAATTGCAAATTGACATCGCGCTCGCCAACTCTGGTTTCGAGCGTAAAACTCAAACCGCTGGGGCCGGCCACTACATTGAAAGCACGCACATCAGCCTTGTGACTAGTTCCGTAAGTGATAACCGGAACTCTATCTTTGATAAGTTCGATAAGACGTTCGCTGTAAGGATCATCTAAATTGATCACAGCAAAGGGGCCCACCGCCCTTTCACCATAAACGCCCAGACGAGTGAAGAGTTTCGCCTTGGCTTGGAAATAGTTTTCCATAGTGCCATGGAAATCCAAATGATCCTGAGTTAAATTGGTAAAAACAGCAATATCGTAAGGTATGCCATAAACTCGATCTAAAGCAATAGCGTGAGAAGAGACTTCCATAACGACACTATCTTGTCCAGCTTCGACCATTTGAGCGAATATTTTATGCAAATCGAAAGAGCCGGGAGTAGTATTGGAAAGCTTCTGAACACTTCCAGCCACGTGAGCTTCGATAGTGCCCAACATGCCAGGATCGTACCCGGCAGCTTTTAGCACAGCTTCTACCAGATAGGAAGTGGTAGTTTTGCCATTAGTGCCGGTAATGCCAATATTGAGCAATTTTTGAGCTGGATTACCAAAAAAGTGGGCTGCTAAAATAGCTAAAGCCCGACGGGTCTTTGAGGTTTTGATGAAAGTAACCCCAGAATCGACGACATTGTCGGGAATATGCTCTACTACCAAAGCTTTGGCGCCCTTAGCTACGGCGTCGGCGGCAAAAACGTGACCGTCGCTTTGGAATCCGGTAACACAAACAAAAAGATCTCCGGGCTTTACTTGTCGAGAATCGCAACTTAGGCCGCTAACTTCCACACAAGGATCGCCTATAACTTCAGCATGTTTCAGCAGTTGACTTAACTCAGCTATGCTTGCCATAACTTTTATCGAGTTCTCCTCACTTTACTCAACGTACCTTTTACAAACCCGTTTCCGGATTCAGTTGTTTATAACCTGGAGTTGGAGGTACTCCCAACACAGGCAGAATTTTAGTGCAAATTTTATTGAAAACTGGAGCGGCCACCAAGCCACCATAATAGATAGGCCCGGGCCTTTCAATCTTCACTACAGCCACAATTTCCGGATTATCTATAGGAGCTATGCCTACAAAACCAGCTGTGTATTGTCCCTCCATATAGCCGTGCTCACCGGCAACCTGAGCTGTTCCGGTCTTGCCACCAACTTTGTAGCCTGGCACTCTAGCTCTGGAACCGGTACCGTGACTAATAACTCCAGCCATGACTTCACGCATTTCCCGAGCTCCACTTTTAGTCATGGGCTTACTCAAGACTTCCGGTTTCAGTGAATGGATAACTTCCTTGTAGGCTCCTTCTCTATCCTCATCGGCCTCTTTGCGTATGTACTCATGGACGACTTTGCCTTCAGAAGTGATAATTTCTTTTACCAAGTGAGGTTTCATGCGCACACCGTCATTGGCAATAGCTTGCACAGCGGAAGCCAATTGCAAAGGCGTAATGGCAACTCCCTGTCCAAAAGAGATATTAGCTAATCTAAAGCGTCCCCAATCTCGCCAATCATCAAAAAGGCCACAAGATTCGCCCAAAACTTCCGTACCAGTAGCATGACCAATGCCGAATTTATCTAAACCTTCGCCCATTTTCTTCTTGCCTAATTCCAAAGCGAAAGAAGCTGTTCCGGTATTGAAAGAGTAAGCTACGATATCGGCTATAGTCTCATACCCTTTAGAATAAAGTCCGTCGTCGGCATTATTGACGACATCACCCTCTATATAAAGACGTCCGGGGCAATAGAATTGAGAGCTGGCTCTGTATCCGTTATTGATAGCTACACCGGCCGACAATACCTTAAAAATAGATCCTGGTTCGTAAACATCGCAGACGGCTCTGTTACGCCAACGCTCTTGAGGGAACTTGTAGTAGGTAGCCGGATCGAAATCAGGATAGGTGGCCATAGCTAAAATATCGGCACTTTTGGCGTCAAGTACCACTATTGATCCACCAAAAGCATGGAATTGTTCTACCGTTCTTTTCAGCTCTTCTTCAACGATAAACTGAATACGCTCATCTATGGTAAGAACTATACTGCTACCATTGAGAGAGCTTTTATCAAAATCTTTGTTCTTTTTTACTGTACTCGAAGGAGCTCCGGGAATAGTATTACCAGCTACATCCATTTCTTCAGCTGTATTGAAAGCTTTGGGAGTAAGTTCACGATCAAAGAAGAGTTCAGTTCCTTCCACTCCCTCTTCGTCACGATTGACAATGCCTAAAATATGCGAAGCCAAACGCCCTTTGGGATAGAAACGATGGCCGGAGTTTTCCCTAGCGACTTCGATACCATATAAAGGATTTTTGGTTTCGTCATCGGGATCATCTTCAGGTTGTTTTTCTCTGTAAAGCTTGTTGACAGCATCGCACATGTCATCAGGTGCTTTGTACTTCAAATTTACAAAGGTCTCGCCACTGCTTAAGATGGAATAGAGCTTACCCTGATCCATTTTCAAAATTGGAGCTAACCAAGCACTCACTTGGGCAGGATCTTTTATTTGGTAAGGATGACTATTGATAGATCGACGATCGCTACTGGTAGCCAAAGCCTGATGATTGCGATCAAGAATGTCGCCTCTAAGCCCACGTTTGGTGCCTACCATTTGCTTCAGCTGACTTTGTTTCTTTTGGGCCTCATATTTATAAAAGCTGTCATTAAAACACTGAAGCCAGAGTTGTCTAAACATAACTATGCTCAGAAACACCAGCAACAGCACAAAAACCGATATAGCTCTTTGTTTAAAGGTTTCTTTCCAAAGCTTGTCCATACTTTAAACTGTTTTGCCCCTGAAAAGGAAGTATTTTTCCAGTTTTCGGATCGCTCAAAACTCCAGTAACGTGTGAAAAAATGGCCCTCCGAAACTCTCCATCCCCATAGGCACTACTACAAAAAAATATCCGCGCAGAGAACTACGCAGATCTGAACCTAAAATTCTGAAGGCGTCGCCAGAAAGCCCCCCCTTATACAGCCTTTCGTGACGACGTATATCTTGCGCTCCGCTTACGGTCTATAATCGGCAGAACTTGTCGAAGGCACGTAAGCGACATTTACTTTGCCATTATCAGCAACAGATACACGCACTACTTGCACACCATCTGTAGAGGGATACTCCATTCCTAACTTAAGTGCTTGCTCGGAAATTCGCTTCAAAGAGGACAATTGTTCCACTTGCAAATCGGCTTCAACCTTTTGCTTTTCCAGACAGGACAATTTGTATTGGGCTCTATTTAATTCGTATTGAACTTCCACAATGCCGGCGTATTGCAAAGTAACTAGAAACAAAAACGATAGCAATATCGCCGAAACGCAAAAGCACCACACTTTAGGAACGGTAGCCAACTTGGGGATCTCGGCTTTAGCTTGAGCTGAAATAGTGCCCAATCCCTCTGTTGAACGCACTGCCCGCCTCCGGATCTGTCTAGTCCATTCAGGCAACCTGCCCATACTTATAGCAGGACGCACACTAAACTGAGACATTTGTTTTCCTCCACCACAGAAAAACTTGCGGTAAAATAGCTAATCTTCTTACCTAGAGACAACTTCTGAAAACAGAACTTATCTCTCATTGCAAACATTCGGCTACCCGCAACTTAGCCGAACGAGAGCGAGGGTTTAATTCTAATTCTTCATCGCTTGGGACTACCGGACGTTTTGTGAGTTCTTTGAGAGTAGCTTTGGCGCCACAAGTACATATAGGAGCCAGAGGAGGACAAGTACAACGTCCCAAGCATTGTTTTATAGCCGTCTTGACGATACGATCTTCTAAAGAGTGATAGCTGATTACGGCGATACGCCCGCCCGCGTCAAGCAGCCCAATAGCAGCATGCACGCCTTTTTCTAAGACAGTCAGTTCGTCATTTACCGCAATACGCAAAGCTTGAAAAGTTCGAGTGGCTGGATGGATGGCTTTACCTTTACCGTGTGAGGAAGCTCTTGGAGTGGGGACAACGTGAGAGATAAGGTTGGCTAGCTCGAAGGTAGTAGCTATAGGCTTTAATTCTCGCTCGGCGACGATAGCTCTGGCTATCCTTCCGGCGAAGCGTTCTTCTCCATAATCGCTTATTATTCGATATAAGTCTTCGTAGGACGCACTATTGACCAAATCGGCGGCACTGGCCATATCTTCAGAATCTGACATCCTCATATCTAAATTTCCGTCATATCTGAAAGAGAAACCACGCCAAGGCGCATCGAGTTGGTGAGAAGACACCCCCAAATCCATAAGAATACCGTTTACTTTGGAAATTCCAGCCTCAGCAAGCAGTTCCTTCATATTAGAGAAATTGCCACGTAAAATTTTGAAGGATATTTCCTTTCCCTCTTCTCCTTGCAAAACTCCGCTAGCTCCTACAGCTTTGGTAGCCTCGGCTATAGCTTCAGGATCTTGATCTATAGAGAATAAGCTGCCGCCGCCGCATCGACGCAGCTCTTGCAAGATAGCCAGAGTATGGCCGCCGCCTCCCAAAGTAGCATCTAGATACGTGCCGCCGCGCTCAATTTTTAGAAAATATAGAACTTCATGCAAAAGAACAGGAACATGATACTCGCTCATTGATATTATGCCGAACGTAAAACCTTTATATTTTTTTCAACTTGCCGTTAGTGCTTTTTAAAGACGCAGACAAAGTGGATTGTGAAGCCAGTCTTATTGTTGTATATCTATCTATTCTAGAAAAATTCTTCGAAACCTTATCCGCGCTCACCCGCTGCCAATCGTTAAGACTGAGCTGAGCCCTTATAGGATATACAACTCCCGCTATATTGTTACCAGCCATACTCTTCAAAGATCTCCGCCTCCAGATCTTATTTATATGAGCATTGTCTGCTTTGGCGCCCTCGGAACTACCAATTTCCTCGACAGAAAAAGAGAACCAACCACACACGGTTTTAACCGTTCCAACAAGTACCGCACCCTACTCCGCATCTTCTCTGATACTAACTACCGCAGCTGATTTCGTCAATTCAACCCTAATAGGGTATATGCGACTTAGGAGCACTTTTCTCCTGCTTATAAATACTATATATAGTATTCTTTCAACACCATATTGTATATATGCGGTTATTTTCTCAACCTTCAACAGGTGCAGAAATGAGACATATTGCCTTGTTCAGCCAAAGCATACACTGTATATAAGACAGCATTTTACTTATTGAGACCAAGCCGAAAAAATATTTTTTTATTTTTAAATTATGGCGTAATGTTAAAATTTTATAATATTTTTTATAGTTGAAAAATGGCTCAAATCCCCGAAAAATAGCAGGTTAGGCCTATATTCAAGAAGAACCTCCCCCGCCTTGGCTGAGGAATGGAAGTAAGAGGCTACAAAACACTCACCTATCGGGGTGCACGCTGCATTTTACCGACATGGCGCAACCGTATTCTGAAGCCCAGATAATTTATTTTTTTAGGTGGTTTCTGTGAAGCGCTATGTAATTGTCGGCGGAGGAGCAGCCGGCCTAACTTTGGCTTATTATCTTTGCAAAGCCGGGTTGCCTGTAACCGTATTAGAGCGAGAGAAAAAAGTAGGAGGTTTGTCACGCAGCTTCCACTACGGGGAGTGGACTTTTGATATAGGTCCACACCGTTTCTACTCGCAAAATCCCAAAGTAAATCGCTTTCTCAAAGAAGTCCACCAAGATCAATTTACAGAGATTCAACGCTTCTCTCAAGTTTATTTTATGGGCCGATACCATGATTGGCCTCTCCGTTTAGCCACTATAGCTAAATTGCCTCCGCATATTGCTATTCAGGCCGGACTGGATATGTTCTTAAGAACCGGACGCAGTCGCCGTCCCAGCCAGTCTTTCAAAGATTATGTACTTTGTCGCTACGGACAAACTCTTTATAGAACCTTTTTCAAAGACTATACAGAAAAATTTGTGGGCATTTCCACCGAACGAACTCACAGAAATTGGGCTAAGATCGGCCTAGAGAGAGCTACTATCGACGACAATGTCAATACTGCCTCTTTATTTGAAATTTTTAAGCTCATGCTTTTACCCAAAAAAGCCGAGCTCAATTTTCTTTACCCTAAGCAAGGCGGTATATGTGCTTTTTGGGAGAGTTGCCAAAAGCTAATTGAGAAGTTGGGTGGAGAGATCATTACCGATTGCGATGTAACCGCACTTACTTGTACCCCAACAGACAACGGGCAAAAAAAAATAGACAAAGTAGTTACACCACGCGGAGTCTTCGAATGCGAGCAAATTGCTTGGAGCGCTTCTATCAATGAACTGGCCTCCAAATTATCAATTGCTCCCACCGGCTTAGACTACCGCTCTCAGCTAATATGCAACGTAATGCTGAATAAAGAACCTTTGCAACGCTCCCAATGGTGTTATTTCGGCGATAAAAATTTACTTTTTTCACGTTTATCTAATCCAGCCTATTTTGGGCCAGACTGTGTACCGCCCCATAAAGGAGGTCTCTGCCTGGAAGTAACTTGCCAATACCAAGACGACTTGTGGAAAGATCCAGAAAAACAAATTCCTCGCTTACTCAAAGAATTAGAGCAAGTAAAAGTTATAGACGGAAGTTTCAAAATTTTAGATACAAGATTAGAAAAGATTCGAGATGCTTATCCTATATATAGCTTAGACTATATCGATAGGTTAAATTCTTTAGAAAAAGAGTGCTCTAAGTTTAAAAATTTGGAGCTTTTGGGTCGAACAGGCAGGTTCTGGTATAACAATTTAGATCATTCTATAGAAAATTCGTTGAGCACAGCAGCCAACTATCTCCTCAAGCTAGGTACTTTGAGTCCTCAAGGAGAGTCTGTATTGAAGGAAGTTAATTGAGCTTCCCTAAATTCGGCCTAGAAATGCGTTTTATTTTTTCGTTTTATCGTTTTTATCAACAGCGCAACTCACAAAATAGATAATCAACTTTTTAGAAAGGGATAATTGACTTTTTTTCTCAACGGCTCTGGCTTTTAACTTGAAGCTCTTACAGAGTTATCCCGAGTAAGATTAGTCAATATACAACACAATGTCCAATATTTTTAAAAATGGATGGCCCATTCCCAGATTTGATTTAGCTTTAAATTTTACAGACATTCAATGGCTTATTGGAGAGATAAATCAAGCCAGAAATAGCGAAGTAGAAAAATTTGAAAATAAATTCGCCGAGCATATAGGCGTTAAAAAAGCTATTTATATGAATTCGGCTCGAGGAGCTCTTTACCTCATTTTACAATGCCTAAACTTAGCTCCTCATTCAAAAGTAATGATCCCAGCTTGGACTCATCACTCTATTCCCGCCACCATCATTGCCGCCGGCTTGCAACCCTACTTGGTAGATATTCGTCAAGGCAGCTGGGTAATGGGCCCTGAAACCATAAGAGACGAAGACTGGGAAGGCGTTTCGGCCATTATTATTACCCATATGTACGGTTGCCCAGCTCCGGCAGAAGAACTGACCGCCATAGCCAAAAGCAAAAACATAATTGTAATTGAAGATTGCGCCCAAGGTTTTGGAGCCACCATTAACGGCAAGAAGGCAGGGTCTTTCGGTGACGCAGCTATATTCTCGTTTGCCTTAACCAAAAACTTTACAACCTTGGGCGGAGGCATGGCCGTTTTTCAGAATCAGCATTTGGCTGAAGTAGCCGCTTTGCGCATGGAAGATTCTTATATCGCTCCCAGCTCTTCTGTATATCCGCAAATTTTTAAAGCGGCGGCTATGTGGGCTGGCACCACTACTTTAGGATTTACTGCCAGTGCCTACGTTTTACTTAGCATAGGCTGGTCTTTTCTGGGCAAAGACGCTTTGCACAGCATGTTTGAAGACAGTATCAATACCAATGCTCCCGACATAAGTTTCAAACCATCACCAGCACAAGCATCTTTAGGACGCCGCTTATTGAACTGGGCCGAAGAGCAAAATGCTTTGCGCACACAAAATGGTAAAAAATTGATAGAGCTTTTTAAGCAAGCCGATTTACCAGGATTGCTTATTCCTGAATATCCTGATTATGGCGAATCAGTCTTTAATTCATTTGTGGTTGGCCATATTGAAAATGAAAAGTTAGCCAGACAACTTTCCAGCCACGGTATCGATACTTCGCCCGGCTATTTGAAACCAGTACAGCAAATTCCCATTTTCTCCGACTCCGTCAGCTACACCAGCAAATTAACCAATACCAACTTGCTAGCTCGCGTACAATTACACTTGCCAATCTATCCTAGACTCAAAGAGAAAGACCTAGAGCGCATAGTAGAAAGCTGTCGCTACTCTTTGGACACCATTCTTCATTACGGAGGCAAAAAAGAATTTTCTTTGCCACAAGTAAAAGAAGAAAAGCCGCATTCCGTCACCTACAAACCTGCCGCCGATCTTCCTAAACGAAATAACATTGCCAAAATTAGAGCCACTGTAGATGAGGCCGGTACTTACGACATCGATTCCGATTCGGCTGCTCCCGTAGCGACGACAGCCAGCCATAGCGCTCCTCCGCGACCAGTGGCTCCGCCGTTGCCTTCCGCAGCAGCTGCCCACACCGCTCCTCCGCGACCAGTGGCTCCGCCGTTGCCTTCCGCAGCAGCTACCCACACCGCTACTCCGCGACCGGCGGCCCCGCCGTTGCCTTCCGCAGCAGCTGCCCACACCGCTCCTCCGCGACCAGCGGCCCCGCCGTTGTCTGCTAGACCGGTTGCTTCCTCGCTAGCTAAAAATATTTTGGCTTTGCGCAAAAATACCACTTTAAATAAAGGCGGCAGTTCCGATTCTATGGCAGCTGTAAATGAGCGTTCCGAAGCGGCCAATCCGACTGACACTCAAAAAACCTAGGTAAATACGGAGAAAAAAATAGCAACATGAAATTCAGTACAATGGCCAAAGCCGGAGTTGCCGTCCTAAAAGGGCGTCTGAGCGGGACTCCAACTCCGATTTTTGCCACTATTGCTACAAATAACGCCTGTCAGTCGCACTGTCGCTATTGCAAGATTCCCGCCCGCCGCCAACCGGAATTAGATACAAAACAAATGCAAAAGCTGATCCAAGAAATGGCTGCTTATGGTATTCAGCGTTTGGGAATTTGGGGCGGCGAGCCTTTGCTGCGCCAAGATATCGAAGAGATCGTCAGTTGCGCCAAAGACAATGGGTTATATACAACTTTAGATACTAACGGATACCTTATTCCCAAAAAGGTTAAACTTCTAGAGAAGCTAGATCACTTAATCATTTCTTTAGATGGCCCTCAAGAAGCGCATGATGCCAACCGCGAACCGGGATCTTACGAAAAAGCCATGGCGGCAATAGAAGTTGCTTCCCAGAGTAAAGTTGCCTTATGGACAATTACAGTTCTAACTGTCAATAACATTCACAAAGTAGATTGGATTATAGACACAGCCGAAAAATACGGTTTTACTCCTACCTTCCAGGTATTACATCACAGCGAACATTTCGGAGTAAATAATCCTTTGCGTCCTTCTGACGCAGAGTATCGCCAATGCCTACTTTATCTTAAGGAAGCCAAACTTAAAGGTCGCAAGATCGGCAATTCCATCCAATGCTTGGAGCATCTCATCAAGTGGAAAGATTACAGTCACAACACCTCTGCGGATAGCAACTCAGCTTGGAAAAGATGTTGGGCCGGGCAATTTTATCTAAATATAGACGCTGACGGATGTCTTTATCCTTGCTCTTTGCTTATAGGTGATCAACCAGGGCCTAATGCCATAAAACTAGGTTTCGCCGAAGCTGCCCAACAACTTAGCAAAAATGCCTTACCCTGCTGTAGTTGCTCAGCCACTTGCTTTACAGAATACAATCTACTTTTTTCTCTTAATCACCGCACTATTTTGCAATGGGTTATGGCTATGAGTAGTAAACTGCGATCCTAATCCAAAATTTTTGACTACAAAATCAATGTAAATACAAGAAAAAAAGCTAAAAACTGTCAGCACAATTTCATGAAAGTTCTTTTAATAAATCCGCCACGTGACAACAGTATATCTTCAGAAGTGCCTACTACAGTAAATGCGGAAACCAATACGATTCCGCCTTTGGGCTTACTTTATCTGGAAGCCCATCTTCATAAATATACTCAGGTAGAAACACACCTTATAGACTGTTTGGCCGATCATCTTCACCTTGAACAATTGCGCCGCCTTATTGTCGATTATCAGCCACAAATAGTTGGTCTGACAGGCCATACTCATGATCTAATTGACATGATTCAGGTCTCAAAATCTATCAAAAAAGATTTAGGTAAAAACGTAACAATTTGGTGGGGAGGTCCGCACGTTTCTGACTTTCCGCAGCAGTGTATGAAATACGAATGTATAGACGGATGCATACCTTTTGAAGGAGAAGAGGCCTTTACCGAAGTTGTGCAAGCTCACCAAGCTGCCTGGAATAGCCAACACGGCTATGACTGGCAAACTTTGGAAAACTATTTACGTAATATTGCCGGTTTACTTTTTAAAGACAATCAAGGAAATATAGTTCAAACATCTCCGCGTCCACCTATAGCTAATTTAGACAGTTTACCCTTTCCTAGGCGTGAGATATTAGACTATCGCAAATACAGCTACGTATTGGGCAGCGAAGCTGTAGCCACATCACTTTTAACCAGTCGCGGTTGTCCTTACAAATGTTCTTTTTGCAACACTCCTGGACGCACTACCTGGCGCTGGCGCAGTGCCAAATCAGTAGTCGACGAAATGGAAGCTTGTGCCAAATTGGGAGTCCATGAAATATATATAGTCGACGACACTTTTAACGTGCGTCGAGACCGTGTTTTGGCCATTTGCAAAGAGATAGACAAACGTTCTATTAAAGTGAACTGGAATATCAGAGCTCGGGCCAATTGTCTTACTCCCGAAACTGTAAAAGCCATGCGCTTGGCAGGCTGCACTAGAGTGCATATAGGAGTGGAATCGGGTACCGACGCCGGCATGAAGGCCTTAAACAAAAATTTGACCACTACCAAAGTACGTCAAGCCTTCAAAATGCTTACCGACGAAGGTTTAACCACAGTATGTTATTTTATGATCGGTTGCCCCCACGACGATTCTATAGATGAAATTAACCGCACCGTAGATTTTGCCATTTCCCTCGATCCAGATTACGCTTTGTTTGGGATTTTAACTCCTTACCCCAATACCTTGGTTTATGATCAAGGTGTAGCCAAAGGAATACTCGATCCACAACATTGGGAAAATTTTTTAGCCAATCCCTATCCGGATTTTAAGCCTCAAGTATGGACGGAATTTTTTACAGCCTCAGAACTAAGCGCTCTGTGTGACAAAGCCTTTAAGCGCTTCTATCTGCGTCCCAAACAAATGTTTCGCAAGTTGCTAGAGCTTAAAAATTTTAACGACATGGCCCGCAAACTGAAAGCAGGTTGGGAGATCTTGAAATTGTGAAAAATCCTTGGTCGCTTATTAAAGCTTTTTGGAACGGCAATACGCCTATATATGTTCATTTTGGCTTGACTCACCGTTGCAATCTCACCTGTGCCATGTGCGGATTGTGGAAAAAAGGACGCCAAGATGAAGAGCTTACCGAAAAACAAATCGAAGCTGTAGCTGAAAATTTACACACTCTCGGTACTATGGCTATTTCTTTGGGAGGCGGCGAGCCTTTTCTACGCCCAGATTTACCTCAAATAGTTAAAGCTTTTATAGGCAGAGGAATTGAAACCAGAGTCTTAACCAACGCTCTAGCAGGCTCAGAAGAATTACATTCAGCAGTGGCCGAAACTGGTCTACGCCATATTTCCATTTCTTTGGATACTCCCCACCCTCAAATACAAAGCGAAATATGCCATAAACCTGAAATATGGAAAAAAATTATAGAGCGAGTAAGATTTTGGTCAAAAATTATTAGTAAACGAGGCGGCACAGGCATTCTCAATTGCGTAGTTTCAGCTCGCAATATTAAAGATATTCCGCAAATGCTGGCTATAGCCAAAGCCTATAATTTTTATCTATCTTTGGTTCCGCTGGAAAGGCACAGCTACCAAGGGGAAGTTTTAGCGTGCTCAGCAGATTCGGAAGCGATGCGTTTCAGTGCAGAAGATGAAGCCGCCTTAACAAAATTATTACACTACATATTGCAAGCCAAACAGCAATCGCAGTCGCCTATTTTCAATTCCGAGCCTTATTTAAAGGCCATGATCGATTTTCTCAAAGCCGCCGATAGCAAAAAGGACACAGCTTCAACCCAAACAACTGCCGACTATTGGGGCCTAGGCACAGATTGCCAAACAGGCGGCCTGAGCTTTTCTATTAGTCCAAGCGGCCTTTATTCTATGTGCCATTTTCACAATGACGCTCCGGCCGATTTTCCCAAAGTGTACGAGAGTGATTTTGTAACATGGTATAGACAAAAGCGCGACTTAAATCACATAAAAAATTTGCGTAGCCATTGCCGAGCTTGTTTGCGTCCTTGTTGGTGGGAAATAGCTCTTACTTTACATAATAGCTCCGCTTTTTTTAATGCTTTACAAATGAACTTCCGCCGTTTTTCCACAAAGACTCTGCCTTCTCCACTAGAGCTGGCTAACGAAATAAAAAAGGTCAGTCCACTATGTTAACGCACAATACAACTAATAGTCACGGCGACTTTTCCTCCCAATTATCCGCTCCCGGAGCTTCCCCAGGCTCGGCCGAAGCGATCTTCGATCCATCTTTAGGTTCAGCGGAAAAACAACTTAAGGCTCCTTGGGCTCCTCGCTCTGGCTGGTACGGCGAGCCTAAGCAATTTAATGTAGTTTTAATAGCTATTTATAGCGTTGAAAATTCAGGATTACGTTACTTGTCAGCCGCTTTGCGCCGCGCAGGTTTCAATGTTAACTTAATTTTTTTACGCGATTGGGTAAACAACAAATTAGAAATGCCTTCACCCCAAGAGTTGGAGTTGGTCTTTAAAATTATAGCCAACAAACGAGCCAATCTTGTAGGTATAGGCTTTATTTCCAGCTTATTGCCAATGGTAAAAGAGCTTACTGGAGCACTAAAAAAGCGTTTTCCAAATTTACCCATATGTTGGGGCGGGATTCACGTCACTGCCGTTCCCGAAGGGGCCTTGGATTTTGCCGATTATCTTTGCCTAGGCGAAGGAGAAGCTCCCTTAATTGACTTGTGCGAAGCTTTGCACAACAAGAACTTTACCGGTGATATTCCCAATATTTGGGCTAAATTGGGAGACCAGATTTACAAAAATGAAATGCGCCCTTTGATCGCCAACTTGGATGAATTGCCTTACCCAGACGTAGATGATTTTAACAAGTTTTATATCGAAGATAAAAAAATCCACAATGAAGAGCCCTGGAAACGGACAGCCGAATACCGAATTTATTGTTCAAGAGGTTGCCCTTACAATTGCTCCTATTGTTACGTATCCATTTTACGCGAAAAATTTGCTGCTGATAAACAAAAATTTTATCGTTTGCGCTCGGTAGAGCATATATTGGGTGAACTTGAGCATGTCAAAAAGCACTTTCCTCGTTTGGCTAGAGTAAAAATAGATGATGATACGGCCTTTGCCGCCCCGGTTGCCTGGGTGGATGAGTTTTGCTCGAAATATCCCCAACGCATAGGTTTGCCATTCGAATGTATGCTGATACCGCCCATGTTACGCCAGCCTTTTTTGGAGAAGCTAAAGAGAGCCGGTTTAGTCAGAATGCAAACGGGTATCGAAAGTGGCTCCCCTCAGGAAAGTCTGGCCGTTCACAACCGCGTACCGGGCAATGACAACATATTGGCCTTTTCCAAATTTAACAAAAAACTGGGTATTTCGGCTGTCTACGATTTAATTATCGACAACCCTTGGGCCAGTGAAGATATGAAATTGGAAACTGCTAAATTTATGTTGAAGCTAGAGCGCCCTTATGACGTCTATTTTTATTCACTAAATTATTTCCCAGGTACAGCTATTACCAAAAGACTGTTGTCTGAAGGCAAACTTTCACCCAACGAAGTTGAAGGCATGAACAATAAAGCTTGGAAGCAATTTCGTGTTTCCATGGATTGGCCGCGCAGTCCGGAAGATCGCTTTTATCTAGCGATATATTGCCTGGCTTCAAAATCATTTATTCCCAAAAGCTTCATCAGTTTCTTGCTGGAGCAGCGCAACTTCTTCAAACGCCACTGGCGCTTTCCATTTTACTTAGCTTGGGCAGCTAATTTTGTAAAAATGGGAGCTGTGGCCTGGCGTTATTTGCTCAACGGCGAATTGACTTGGTTCAAAATAAGGCAATATGGAGATTTGCGCAAGCTAATCAGTCAGTAAAAGTGCAATAAAAATATACAGTTTATCAAGCGAAACAAATTTTATTTGGGATATTTATAGTTAAACCTTACTGTAAAAAAAATGCCAAATAGAGTCGGTGATTCCGAAGGTCAGTTAAGTAGCTTTGTTCTTGATCAAGAGAGATTTTGACAATGTACATTTTTATTCTCTTTATTCATGCAGAAAGGCGCATTATAAGCAAAATTCGCCTCGATTTAATTAAATTTTTTTTAACCTTTCGCCACTTTCACTCCTTGACTACTTTTTAGGGGCGGTCTACAATTTTTGTGCGAATTGGAATAAAAGCTACGGTTTCCCTTAATGCTGGTTGTTTCGTTGCTTATATTTAGTCAAAATAAATATGGGTTGGGCATCATCCATTGCGGAGAGAACTCGTAAGACCTGCATTTCAGCAGGCGAGATTTGTTGGTATCCGATAATCCCTGAGCTTAGGCCTTGGGAAGTGTGTCAAGAAGCTCGCATTCCCGTTGGCAACTTCCTGTTGGAGGAAATTAGAGTGTTTTCTGATCGTACTTTAACTTGCTGTGATTGTGGTCAAACTTTCGTCTTTACAGCCGGTGAACAAGAGTTTTACAATTCTAAAGGTTTTTCCAGTGATCCTCGCCGCTGCCCAGAGTGCCGCCGCAACCACAAACGCGAGCGTGAGAACGGCTCTTTAGGCCGCTCTAACGGTACCCGCGAAATGTTCGAAGTAGTTTGCGCCGAGTGCGGAAAAACTGCCAAAGTGCCTTTCCGTCCCCGCAACGATAAGCCTGTTTACTGTGCCGAGTGCTTCAAAAATCACGGCGGAGCCCGTCATTAACAACAAATTGATATTTTTATGATTTTAGGTTGTTTCCATTTGGCGAGACTTCAAAAAATCAAGGAACCGTCCCTTCGTCCGGGGGGACGGTTTTCTTTTTGTGCGAAGTAGCGCCGCAATTAAGATTTTTCACCTTAGTAAAGAAAGTCGCAAATATATATGTTTAATGACGAACTTATAAAACAAGCTGCCCAAGAATTGGCCCAAGGCGGCATGGTAGCTTTCCCTACAGAAACAGTATACGGATTGGGAGCAGATGCTGCCAACATAGAAGCTATTCGCAAAGTATACGCCTTAAAAGGTAGGCCGGCCGATCATCCCTCTATCGTCCACTTAGACAGTTTGGATAAATTGGAACTTTGGGCCCGAGAAGTGCCCAAGGCGGCTCGAAAATTGGCAGAGCACTTTTGGCCAGGCCCTATGACTTTAATTTTGCCCAAACGCCCAGAAGTATTGCCCCAAGTCACCGGCGGCCAAGATAGCGTAGGTATAAGGATTCCCGCTCATCCTTTAACCAGAGAACTCATTTCTGTATTTGGACGCGGTATTATCGGCCCATCAGCCAATCGCTTCGGTCATATTAGCCCCACCAGCGCCGAACATGTACGCGAAGAGTTTGGCGATCTCCTCAAATTTGTATTGGACGGCGGACCTTGTGCTGTGGGCGTAGAATCTACTATCGTCGACTTTTCGAAAGAAAAACCAGTAATTGTACGTCCAGGTATGCTCAGTGCTTCAGTAATTAGCGAAATAGCCGGTTTTCCTATCGCTTGCGGCCAGGGCAGTAAAGCTCCAGGCACTTTAAAAAAGCATTATGCTCCCAATACTCCAGCTCAAATGATACCAGGCCAAGAACTTTCCGAAATTATCAAACAAAATGGCTCTCCCTTAGTAGTTTTGGCTATGCATAAATTCGAAGTTTCTGACGATAAGCAAGTACGCTTCTTAAGTTTACCGAGCAATCCTCAACAATACGCTCAGTCTATTTACAGCATGCTTCGTTATGCTGATAGTTTGCGACCGCAGTCTATTCTTATAGAGCAACCGCCGCAAGATGAAGAATGGGCCGCAGTCAGAGACAGATTGCAACGTGCTTGCGCTCGTTAGCAACTTGAGATAAGTAGCTGGCGTTCGAAGATTCCCAAAGCAGAAAAGTTTTACTCTATTGAAGGAGCGTCGTCTTTTTCAGTCTTCCTATGTGAATGCAGGGAGTCGACCCACTTTAGCAAAAAAATTCTAGTTATGCGTATAGTCACAGCTTTTAAAGCTTTTTTTAAAGCTCTATTTAATAAAGAATTTGCCAATAAGTTAGCTCTTTTGCTGACAGATCGTGAACCTGTTCAGGAGACTCAATCCGGAGTTCCTTCTCTTTATCCCGGTGCCGTAGGCATTTTGGCTTTGCTTCAACGTGAAGGACGACTTATAGATTTCTTGCAAGAAGATTTAGAAAACGTTCCCGACGCTCAAGTCGGCGCCGTAGTAAAGTCTACCGTTTATAAAGGCTGCCGCAAGGCTGTCCAAGAATACTTAGTCCTGGAACCTATCCGCACTGAAGAAGAAGGCTTAGAAATTACTGTGGAATCAGGTTTTGATCCAGGCGCAGTTCGTTTAGTAGGTAAAGTAGAAGGCGATCCGCCCTTTAAGGGAATCCTACGCCATAAAGGTTGGCGCTTACAGAAAGCCAATTTGCCTCAAAGCGCTCAAGACGAAGATTCAGATATTATTTGTCCGGCCGAAGTAGAATTATAACCTAAGGGCTTTGAGTTCGGTAACACTATTTTGGGAGAAGTTTTTATATGATTATAGGTATAGACTTAGGAACAACAAATTGCGCCTTAGCGTGGTCAGATCCTGACGTAAAGTCGGCAGAAAACAAAAACAGCAAAGAAACTCCTCCCATAAATCATTTTTCTATACCTCAACTCACCTACCCGGCAACGGTCGAGCCACGCAAAACTCTGCCCTCTTTCCTTTATTTTCCGGGCTCTCACGAATTACCGCCCCATAGTATCGAACTGCCTTGGGACAAAGAAGCTAAAGATATAGTCGGATATATGGCCCGTGAGCAAGGCGCCAAAGTTCCTCACCGAGTCGTCTCTTCAGCAAAATCTTGGCTTTCCAGTGAACAAATAGATCGCAATAGTCCCATTTTGCCCTGGAACGCTCCAGAAGAAGTAGAACATATTTCCCCTATCGACGCTTCAGCCCGCTATCTTGAGCATTTGCGCTCAGCCTGGAACTTTGAGCACCCAGAACAGCCCTTGGAAGAGCAACAAGTAGTTCTTACCGTGCCGGCCTCCTTTGATACAATAGCTAGAGAACTCACAGTTAAAGCCGCTCAAAAAGCTGGCATTAAGAATTTAACTCTCTTGGAAGAGCCTCAAGCCGCCTTTTATGCCTGGCTTGGCAATACCGAAGAGGACTGGCGTTCACAAGTCTCAGTCGGAGACAAAATTTTGGTATGCGATATAGGAGGCGGCACTACCGACTTTAGCCTCATTACCGTAGCCAACCAAGATGGCAAACTTTGTCTGGAACGCTCAGCTGTAGGAGACCATCTCTTGCTAGGCGGCGACAACATGGATTTAACTTTGGCTGTGTATATGCAACAAAAGTTAAAAACCGAACGCAAAATCAAGCTTGATGCTTGGCAAATGCAAGTTCTTACGCACGCTTGCCGCACAGCCAAAGAGCAATTGTTGCAAGAATATGCCGAAGAAGAATGGAGTGTTACTATTCCCGGACGCGGCAGCAGCCTGATCGCTTCTTCCATTGCCGACTCTCTGAGCCGTCAAGCCACCGAACAACTTATTGTAGATGGCTTTTTCCCTAAGTGTTCCTTTGAAGATCAAGCTGAGCGCTCTCGCCAAAGCGGTTTGCGCGAGTTGGGCTTACCTTTTGAATCTAATCCGGCTATCACAAAACACTTAGCTAGGTTCTTGGCAGCCAACAAACCTGAAGACGGCTCAGCTCCTATTTTCGCTCCGACAGCGATCCTTTTTAACGGAGGCGTACTGAAAGCTCCCGCCTTGCGCCGTCGTTTGCTGGAAACGGTCAATTCTTGGTTGGAGTCTATAGGAGCTTCCCCAGCCAAAGAATTAGTCGGAGCCGATTACGATTTGGCTGTAGCTCGCGGAGCGGTACGCAGCGGTTTAGCAAGTCAAGGTTCGGGCATAAGAATTAAAGCCGGTACCAACCGCTCTTATTATGTGGGTATCGAAACTTCCATGCCTGCTGTTCCCGGACTTGTTCCTCCTATAAAAGCTTTATGCGTAGCTCCTTTCGGCATGGAAGAAGATTCGCGCGAGCGTTTGCCCAACAGAAGTTTTGGTCTGGTTATCGGCGAACCGGCAGAATTTAGATTTTTGGCCTCCACTTGTCGTCAGCAAGATCAAATTGGCGACTTAATCGACGATTGGGAAGACGATATAGAAGAGTTGCCTTCATTGCAAATTACTTTACCTGCCGAAGCCGGAGAAGTAGGTAAAGTGGTACCCGTAACCTTAGAAACTTACGTAACCGAAGTAGGCACCTTGGAAGTTTGGTGTTGCCAAGACTCTGTTCCTAAGTGGCGCTTAGAATTTGAAGTACGTAGTAAAGGTTAGCAGCACACTCTTGACGTATTCTTGGCCGCCTTAGTTGGCGCTACTTAAAAAAATCACCAATTTTGGCAGGGCTTGCCCCCTATGCTTGGAAAATAGGGGTCTTGTAAGGTCTTTGAGGTGCTCAAGCTTTGGCTAAGATAGCGTAAATTGGCCACATTGCTGAAATATTATAAATTTTAGTACGCCTTTTGCTATTTTTACAAGCACTTTCAATACTACGCCAAAAATCCGATTGGATAATCTTTTTAACCTACATTTTGCCGACGGAAAGTTTCACTCAATTTGAGAAATTTTCTGCCATCAAAGCGGTTCCGCTCCTGATGAACGGATAGAAGGAGACATATTTATGATCCCTATTTTAGAGCTTCGCACTCAGTACTCTCAAATCCAAGATGAATTGGAAGCAGCTGTACTGAAAGTTCTGCGCTCTACTGCATATGTTTTAGGCCCCGAAGTGAAAGCTTTCGAAGAAGAGTTTGCGGCTTGGAACGGAGTTAAACACGGTATAGGCGTAGGAAATGGCACTGATGCTCTGCAATTGGCAGTGAGAGCCTTGGATCTGAAAGCCGACGATGAAGTGATCGTTCCTTCCTTCACCTTCGTAGCCTCAGCCGGCGCCGTGGCTTTGGCCGGTTCCAAAGTAGTGTTTGCCGATATTGACCCTCGCACTTTCACTTTAGATCCTGAAAGTCTAAAGAAAGCTATCACTCCCCACACCAAAGCCGTAATTTGCGTCCATCTTTACGGACACGCTGCCGACGTCAAAGCTATTAAAGCTATTTGTCAAGAGCACAATTTGGCTTTAATTGAAGACTGCGCCCAAGCCACTGGAGCTTGCGTAGACGGTAAAAAAGTCGGCGGTTTCGGCGATCTTAGCTGCTTCTCGTTCTTCCCCAGCAAAAACTTGGGTGGTATTGGCGACGGCGGTATGGTTTTGACTAACAGTGATGAGTACTTTGAAAAAGTACAAATGCTGCGCGGTCACGGCAGTAAAGTCAGATATTATCACGAGATTCTGGGCACCAACAGCCGCTTAGATGAAATTCAAGCTGCAGCTTTGCGCGTAAAGCTCAAACATGTTGACGAGTGGAATAAAAAGCGCCGTGCCGTAGCTCAAAAATATACTGAAGCTTTACAAGGCAGCGGAGTAATTACTCCTCTCGAGCGCGAGGGTTTCCACCACGTCTTCCACCAGTACACTATTCGTACTCCTCACCGCGATGAGCTTTTCGACTATATGCGCGAAAATGGTGTAGGGCCGGCTATTTACTACCCTGTATGCCTCCACTTGCAAAAAACTTTTGCATCCAGCGGCATGAAAGAGGGCTCTTTGCCTATTTGTGAACAAGTGCAAAAAGAAGTAATGTCTTTGCCTATGTTCCCTGAGCTCAGTGACGAGCAAATTGCCACTGTAGTATCGACAATTAAGAACTTCCCTCGTCATTAGGAGATCGACGGCTTGGATAATATGTTTCCTTGGTTACGTAAGAATATAATCACTTCTTCCATGCCACTTAGTTTGGAGGCCCAAGTAGATTTAGCTTACGACAGTTGCTCTACTTACGTTTTTCAAAACAAATATCTGTTTGGACAGTTCTCCGGAGCATCAGGAATCGAGGAAGCCAAAAATTATGCCTTGCGCGATCAACCTGATCAAGCTGCGGAAGCGCTCTTCAATTACTTCCGCGACCGCGTTCGTCCGCAACTATTTTTGCAACATTCAGACGCAAAAGCAGTTGCGGACAGCTTCAAAGCCTCTCCTTCAGCCTTAAAAGAGCTCAGTGATTCAACGCTGCAAGCGATGAGGCATACTTTTTCTTCTTATCTTTCTAATCAGCAAGAGACCTTTAGCGGCGATATTGACTGGTTCTTCGATTTTTGTTCTAAGAGCTGGCCTAAGATTGCCGTAAAAGAGCTGAGAAAAATTTTATCTCCAGCCAATGCTGCTTGCTTAAACGAATCGCCCTTAGCTAAATATCCTTCTTTGGATCGCACTTGGGAACTTAACGAGCATTACCATTTTCTCACTTTAGCTCGTTCCTATTGGCTGAGCAAACAAGACAAATATGCTTCCGAAATTTTGATTCAAGCTACAGAATGGGGAGCTAGCAACCCTCTTTGGATAGGCGTAAACTGGCTCAACTTTGATACGATAGCCATCCGATTAATGAACTGGATGATTGCCGTCGATATGTGCTTGAATAGTTCCGCTTTTACTCCTCGCATCTTCGTGAAAATCATGGAAACAATGATTCTACACGGAGCCGCTTTGAGTTGGCATCTTCACTACGATAAGGTATTTTCGTTCCCAGCTGCCATTTGTCTTTACATCTTTTCAGCCCATTTTCCAGAATTGAGATTGGCCAAGAGATGGCATTCTCTTGCTGAATCTAAGCTTTTAGACCTTATTGAACGTGAGTTTGGAAACGACGGATTACATCTAAGCGGCTCTTTGTGTGCTCACTGTGCAGCTTTGGAGTGGATGTTACTTCCCGTCTTGCAACACGTTGCCAACCGTACTCAAACTCCACAATATTTGTCAGAAGCGCTGCGTATTTCTCTTGAGGCCTTACAAGCAATCAACGGTACCAATAAAGTAGCTCCACATATTGGTACATTTTGTGCTCCCGGATTTATGGGAAGGCAATCTTCCATTTCAGAGTATATCCAAACTTTACTATGCCTGGGCGCCGTCATTTTTGATCGTGACGAATTCTTATGCGGCATAGAACACATGCCTGCCGAAGTTGCTTGGTGGATAGCCCCAACTCCCGAACTTGCTGCAAAATTTGGTTCTGGCCGAGGAGATTATTTCCCCGAGGAGACAAGTTTCTATTTCGTAGCTAATGGCATAGGCAGCGTTCGCGATCATTGGGGGCCCAAGAGTTCTCAAGTCATCATAAAAGGATGCACTCCTTCTGCTCCGGCTCAAGATTTTTATAAGGCTCCCAATCCCAAGCAAACGATTCCCCAACCGCATTGTGATTTCTTATCCATATGTTTAACAGTAGAGAATGAACCATTTATTATAGATGCAGGTTTTTCTACTGTTTCTAGCAGTGCTTATCCATATTTAAACAGCTTCTTTGCTCATTCCGCTCCTACGCTAGCCGAGGAAATTTATCCTTTTAAAGTGGCCTATTTGGAAGATTTGAACGCTTCCGAGCGCAGATATTGCCCTGACGATATAACTGAAATACACAAAGACGGTTATGTTTTCTGCTCTCCTTTATATAGGGAAAGAAAAGAAGGAGCTGATGTACTCTTATGGACTAAGCGTCAAGCCCGTTTGACTAATGGTTTAATTTTAAGCTTAGGACGCGAACTTCTTTTTAAACCTACAGAACAAAGATTGATAATTCGTGATACTGTAGAAGGCGATTTTCAAGGACAGACCGTAGGCTTCGAGAGCAGTTTACTATTTGCTCCACATCTCCGCCTAATAATGCGTGGCGATATGGGTTGTAAAGTTTTGGGAGAGAAGCTAGCTGCACGAGTTATGCCTTTCTTCCCCAAAGGCGCTCGCCATCTCCATGCCAAGGGTATTTCCAAGCCTTCACCGACAGGCTGGTACTACAATTACAAAATGCTACCTACCGATCAGATACGCTTTTTCAGCAAAATACAACAACCAGAGAAGATATACTTTGTAATCGACTGGACTGGCCACGAGCCCCAACGCTTTAAAAAGGCTGAGTTGGACAGTATGTTTGCTGAGAGAACAGTATACTCGCGTTACCAAGGCTAAATAGTTTTATAGTGCGTAAATAACAATCAAAAAAATGGCACTCTGCAGCAAAATAGACAGAGCGCCATTTTTTTACTATTTAATAGTGAGTTACTTTACGGGTTGGAAAACTCTAAAAGAAGTACCATACCCTTGAGTCATTTTACGTATAACATCAGAAGCTTCTCTACCATCGCCTAAAGAAATGCATATATGACCATGCTGTCTGCTAGCACCGCTACCTCTATTCCAAACTACAACATAACCTGCAGGTAATTTGCTAAGATCGGATTCAGAGACGCTAATCTCTTTAAAGTTGCTATTGCGAGCTAATTGATCGGCGGCCATATAAGCGCTGGCGCCACCTACTCCGGTAACTCCGTGGCGCTCTAAAGCCTGACGCACATATTTAAAGCACCAACCACCACTGCCGGTAGCATTGGCCTCTGCGTCAGCGGCCAAAGCTTTACCCCAAGCGCTTCCTTTAACATCTTTAGCGCTTACTTTAGAAACTGCAGACGAACTGGATCCAGAAGAAGCGCTATTAGTTCCTGAAGCGGAAGAACTTCCCATAACACTGGAAGTTAACGAACTCATATCCATAGCTTTAGCCAAATCACCATATTGAGCAGAAGCCATATTGCAAATAGCGGTAATTTGGTCGTCACTCATGCCAGGACAGAATTGTTTAAAATAAGTTTTTAACATATTGGCAGCAGTTGACATTACCTGGTTATTGGCAGAAGAACTGCTTCCCTTATACTTTTTGGCAATTTCGCCAATCATGGAAGCGAAATCGGCACTGCCAGAAAGGCCCAAAGAGGCATTGCTACTGGAAGCTCCAGAAGCTTGACTAGACAAATAATCGGACAAAGAACCGAGATTGGCCAATCCATCAGTTCCAGCTGTAGCTAAAGAGCTTAAAGAAGCGCTATCAACGGCAGAAGCAATGCCACTATTAGCTCCGGTACCTACGCTATTTGAACCAGTTGGTAAACCTTTTACACCTTGCGCAGCCAAGAAGTTCATAGTGATAGATGGCAAAGACATAACGCACCTTCCAAATCCTAAAAAGTAGTTGTCTATGTATAACGACAGTTAGCCAAGCCGTCTAGCTTTTTCTTTATTATTTCTTTATGTGAGATTAATTTTATCAACAAAAAAAGCCCCCCACGATATATCTTCGTACTCGTGGGGGACCTCTATATAGAAGAGCTATAAATAGTATCGTTTACTTATTTCTGAGCGGCGCAATTGATGTAGCCCATAACTTTGCTACTGCTCAAGCTGTAGCTTCTTCTAGCCACAGAGTCGGAAGAGTTACCTTCAATGGTATAAACTTTGCCATTAGCGACCTTTTCGACGATACCAATGTGGTCGGAAGTGCCATCGCCCTGCCAGTCGAAGAGAATGGCGTCACCGGCTTGAGGAGTGTAAGAACCGCGACCAGCCCAGATGTTTTCTTTCTTGGCCCAGTTTACAATGGTAGGACAGTAGTTGACGTTGGAGCAAGAAGAAGTATCCAAAACGCCATGGTCTTTGAGCATATTCATAGCCCAAGCAGCACACCAAGGAGTAGTCTGGCAATTGATACCGCTCTTCTTGGTAATTTTGTTAATTTCAGCAGCGTTACCACTCTCAGTCATACCGACCATGGCGCCAGCATCGGAAAGCAAACCGCTTACACCTTTGTTGGCTCCGTAGTTGCCATTGTTGCCTACGCTGCTGGTGCTGCCGGTGCCACTAGCACTGCCAGTGGAAGAAGAGCCCATCACGCTGGAAGTTAAGGAGCTCATATCCATAGCTTTAGCCAAATCGCCGTACTGGGAAGCAGCGAATTTGCAAATAGCGGAGATTTGCTCATCGCTCATGCCGGGACAGAACTGCTTGAAGTAAGTCTTAAGCATGTTGGTAGCGCTATTCATCACATCGCTATTGGTGCTGGAGCTAGAAGAAGACTTACTAGCAGAAGAAATGCTATCGATAATAGCCTGGGTGAAATCGGTAGAAGTAGAGAAACCGGCGGCAGAAGAAGCAGACAAGCCGGAAGCGGAAGTGATCTGACTAATCTGATCGGTTACAGAAAGATTGGAAGAGGTCAGCTGCTGAATTTGGTCGCTAAAAGAAGACGATATAGAATCGAGGGAAGAAGAGGCAGTGGAAGCCTGAAGTGATTGCTGACTAAGTTGCTGATTAAGCAACTCCATATTCTGCGCGTTGGCAGCCTTAAGAGCTTGCTGGGTAAGAACTCCCATACCGCCATTCTGCGCGACCGCAGCCTGTTGCTGCATATTAGCATAAATGGCCTGAGCATTTTTGTAATCGTTAGCCGTCATCATGGCTATAGTGGAAGCAGTAGATAAAACACCCATGAGAATTACCTCTCTTTTTAAACTAGACTTGCCTATATTTTCAAGGCATATGGCCTAAAAGTAAATAGTTATAAACAATTTTTATAAGATATTTTT
>ERZ869991.13-NODE-13-length-40134-cov-5.198817_pt1 | contig 40134 bp, 26 predicted proteins | sample MGYA00520862_ERZ869991 | MGnify/ENA primary metagenome ERZ869991 (study PRJEB32232, sample SAMN07284978) | human gut metagenome | biome: human-associated habitat; material: feces | host: Homo sapiens | place: Tanzania | collected 2014-08-11 ...
ACAATAAAAACTGTTTATTATACAGAAACTACTTACAAAAATGTTAACAGGAGCACAGAATCTCTTTAAATTGACTGTCCGTTCAATCGTTATGCCAGCTAGCCCGAGCGACAGTCAGAGGATTCTTAGCGCTTTCGGTAACAGGACTTACACCTAAATCGGTTTCATTTTCTGTCTCTGTTATAACGGCACTCGCGTTTTCCGTGTTATCAGCTTGATTTAACCTATCACTAAAAGGAGATTGCGAGGCTATATCGTCAACTTTTTTGAAAGCATTTTGCTCGGTTAAGTCGGGAATTTCTATCTCTTTTAATTCCTGAGTATCTTTGGAAGAAGCGACTGGTGAATTTGTGAAAGAAGTGACGGAACTCGGCTCAGGATCGGCGCCGTCAATAGCAGCCAATTTATCACTCCCGTTATTGCCTAAACGCTTTGAATAATAGTAAGAAGTAACTAAAAGAGCCACGCCCAAAACGAAGAAAAGCAACAATTTATAGCCAATAGGTAACTTTACAATGTCGTAAGTAATTACTCTAAGCAAAGTGATACATACTATAAAAATACCGCAATTAGTTACATAACGATTTTTAAAGCGAATGCCACCCCAAAGGATAGCGGCCGCATAGAGCATCCACAGAACAGAAGTAATAGAATCTAAATGACAAACTGCGGCAATATTATGCCCTTCTATGTGAACTAAAGACCAACCAGCAAGCACAGCCCCAACTATATAAATATCAGAGCCGTAAAGTACAAAAGCCGCTGCTAAAGCTAAAATAGTTAAAATGTGAGCTAAGAAGCCTATATTTACTATAGGAATAAATTCGGCGTAAGCACCTGTAACGCAACTGAGAATATTGATAGTCAAGCCGAATAAAGACAGAGCCAAAGCCAAATTGAAACCAATGGCAAAGGCGTTGCTTTTGGCCTTTTTGGCTTGAAGCATAGCTTGCAAAGCATAAATGGAGCAAACGGCCACTAAGCTAAAGCAGCTAAAAGCCCACCACTGCTGGCCATTTAAATTCAGCACGCGATCCAAAATATCGGCTAATTCTCGACCGAAATAGATATAAGCTAAAGTGATACCGGCCCAAAGGTTAAAATCTCTGTATTTTGCATCACCATTGTAATGACGGAACATTAAATAGCCCAAAAGCCAAGCAGCAATAGAAACTCCGAAAATAACGATAGCCAGCTTATGAAGCTCACGATTGGGAGTTAAGAAAAAGTCAAATTTGCCATTGAAGTCGGCCACTAGCATCATGAAAAAGGCCAATACATTGTGCAGGCCGCTCCAGAAGAAAAGGCGTCGTTGTACTTCCGGCTTGGCAACTTTATTAAAAGCAATCCAAAGAATAATTAAACCGGCTGCAGAAAGAAAGGCCACCCTAGTTAGCGGCTCTTGGAAGCTGTAGGCAGAAAGGCCGACCACAAACAAGCCAGCGTTGACAAAAGCTCTGGCTAAAGTATTCATGTTTTCTGCACGCAATTTAGCTAAACAGAATAAGGCTGCCGCAGCCATCATAAAAGCGCCAAAAGCCTGGCCTTCGCTGTAAATGCAATTGGCGCCTAAGGCCATCATGAGGTGATTTATCCAAACGGAGGGTTGCTTGGTATCGTTTTCGTCTTGGCGGCGGAAATAATCATAAACCAAAACAATAAGCCAGATAGCCCCTAAAGCGTAAGGGCTAAAAATTCGGTCGGCTTTTTCGAAAATGCCGGTACGGGTAGCAATAAAAAGCCAGGTTATAGCTAAATTGATACTAAAAAGCGAATTCCATTTTTGGCAACGCACAGTACCGACTAAGCAAAAGAGAGCCAAAATGACTAAATAGACATCAAAAACATAAGTGCTATCAATGGAAGTTTGAATAAAAATTAAGTTGGCGTAACCAGCTAAAGCTCCCAGACAAATAACGGATCTGCGTTTGGCCCAATAAGCCAGTACATAGGTGCCCAGTAAAATGAGCGAAGCTAAAGCCAAACTTACATAGTTGTCCCAAAGGTCAAAGTAAACGCTACCAGCGTAAGTTATCATAATTGCCGAAGCTAGACCCAAACCTAAGAGAGTTTCGGAAAAGCCGCGCATATTCTCTTTAGGCAAAAGATAAAAGCCCAAACCAACCAGCACCGAACTAAAAATGTAAACGGCGCCAACTTTCATAGCTGCAGTTAAAGCCAAAAATGGAGAGAGCCACTTTATAAAAAGGATGACAAAAACAATAATGGCTAAAGCGCCTAATTTATTGAAAAGGCTTCCCAAAAAAAATTGCTCTAGACTGTTTTCAGCTCCGGCTTGGGAGGCAGCTATTTTGGATTTGGGTGCAGCTGTTTTGGGCGAATCTGGCCAAGCTTTGTGCATAGACACATTCGCCGACACTGAACCTGTAGTGGGCGAACTTGTAACAGTAGTAGGCTCGGCAGGCGATGTTTTTTCTTTAGCTAAGGACAATGCGGCTCTGTGGCTTTCTTCGACCGAATTAGTTACAGAACTAGTCGTCGCCGGTGCATTACCAAACTTATCTTGATCATCGTTGCCAACTTGGTGAACAGCGACCAGTCTTTCTAGACTAGCTTCAAGCCTCTCTACACGTTTTTTTAAGCTTTGGCAAGAGGCCATAGCTACAACAGAAAAGATAAATGGCAGGAAAAACATTCCTAAAGCCATGAGAACTAACACAATAAATTCCAACTCTGCGCCCTTCCCCAATTTTTGGGCCGGACTCGCCGACCGATAATATGACAAATTTGCAAGCAAACTTGCCTAAAACAAAGCTGCTTCCTTCTAAAAAAAGTCAGTAAAAAAGGCCGTTCCTCCTGCAGCGAACAATCAATCGACAATATCGTTTCGATTGCTTTAGTTCGCTTACTTTTTGGAGAAAAGGCCTTAGCCAATTTTATGCTTATAAATTAAGCGTTAATTCCGTGGCACTTTTTGAATTTTTTACCGCTACCGCAAGGGCAAGGATCGTTACGTCCAACCTTAGCCTGAGCATAAGGATTGACTAAGCTCAAAGCTTTGCGGAATTCTTCGTTGTTGGGCTCGAAACCGCAAGCGCGATAGAAAGCGGCGGCAGCTTCTTGCTGCATACCGGCAGTCAAGTAAACCCAACCGGCGGAAAGGTAAGGATAGCCATAGCCACGATCGGACTCGACACCCTTGGCAACTTCTTCTTTGGCTTCATCAATCTTGCCGCCCCAGGCGAGAACGGCAGCTAAGTTCAAGTGAGCCAAAGACTTCTTCTGACCGTTTTCTACGATCAGATATTTGCTGAAGCCTTTATCACGGTATTTATCGTTGGCCTGGAGCAAGAATTCAACAGCTCTGGCTTGAGGATAAGCTTCCAAAAGCTCAGCAGCGCGACGCAAATACTTTTCGGCTTCTTCCAAGCTGCCGGTTAAAGCATAAGCCACACCAATATTTAAGCAAACTAAAGCTAAATCATCATCATTGATGTGCTTAGCTTCAATTTCTTCCATGGATTGCTTCAAATACTTCATGCCGTCTTCAACTTGGCTATTGAGCATGAGCATAAAGCCATAGTTGTTGAGCACTAAATAATGATGGCACTTTTCTTCTTCGATTCCAGCTTTGTAAACTTCCAAAGCGGCCAACAAACCCTTGCTGCCATAAGCCATAGTGGCGCGGTGCATAATGGCCGGAGCCATTTCTTCACTCATGCCAAGCTCACGGAAGAATTTGCAACTGTCATCATATTCAGCCATAGCGGCGCGAGACTGATTGGCGTCTACATAAAGGTTGCCCATATTGCGATGGCCGCGTCCTTGGCCAGCCTTGTCGCCAAGCGCAGTCCAAATGGACAAAGCTCTAGAATAGTGGAAACGAGCTTCATCTAAGCGATTGCGCTGATGATAAGCGGAGCCCAAATATTCATCGGCTTGAGCCATAGCTTTTTGGTCATTTACCTTCTCGGCTTCAGCACGGCTGCGGCGGAATTGAATAATAGCGTCATCCATCTTGCCTAAGCGGGATAAAGCTACTCCGCTGAGATGATAAAGGCGAACTAATTCTTCGGGCTGAGAAATTTCTTCTTTGGCCAGACGGGACAGCTCTTCTGAAGCTTCAGCGTTTTTCTGGGCATTTAAAAGCTCTTCGACATTGTCGAGAGCGGCACTGAGATTTACGGCGGTATCTGACATTGAGACTCCTATGTAAGTTGCGGACTTCGTTTTGCGATTTTTATAGGCTATGCCCGCATTTTTCAAACTTAGAAGCCCGATTTTTCCCCTCTGTTTTCTTTTATCCTGCTTAAACGATTCTACTGAGCCGGACGCCTCAACTTTCCCTTTTGCCAGTCATAAAAAGAGAACTTAATTTAAACTATTTTTCGCGATGATAGACCTAAAAAAATTTGCCACCAAGCATAAAAAGGGACTATAATGGGCGGAAAAATCAAAATGATAAGGTCACTTAATACAGTGCTCAGTTCTCATCGTTACAGTTTCTGGATTGAGGTTAATTTAGACGCTATCCGCCACAATTTCAGAAATTTATCTAAAAATGCTCCCCATTCTCAGATCTTGGCTATAGTAAAAAGTGAAGCTTACGGGCATGGCCTCGAAACCGTAGCTCTCACTTTAGATGAAGAAGGGGCTTGGGGCTTTGGAATTGCCAATGTCAACGAGGGACGCAGGCTGCGTCAAGCAGGCATAACTAAGCCGATAGTTTTGGTAGCTCCCATTTTAGCTACCCAAATTGAAGAAGCGGTCAAACTTGATTTGCGCCCTCCGATTATGGATCTAGAATTTGCTCAAGCTATTTCTGACGCAGCTGTCAGACTGGGCAAAAATGCTAAAGTTCATCTTAAAGTAGATACCGGCATGGGGCGTCTTTCCGTACCTCCGGAAGAATTGCTTTCTTTTTGCGAACAGGCTGCCAAATTGCCGAATATAGAAATTGAAGGCATTTATTCTCACTTTGCTGCCGCCGATCAACTTGATCAAAGTTACACACAAACTCAATTCGCTAAGTTTACCGATTGCATCAAAAAGCTTAAAGATCTGGGCATAGATATTCCTTACCATCACATAGCCGCTTCAGCGGGCACTTTACTTTTGCCCAAAACTTGTTTGGAATTGGTACGTCCAGGTATAGCTATTTACGGTTTGTGGCCTTCGCAAGAGACAGCTTTAGTAATGGCCGGGCAAGGAAAAGATCTTTACAAATTGGCCGGAGAGCAAGTCAATGGCGATAAACATTTAGATAAATTTGGTTCCGATCAGTACAAAGACAATCATGCTGTAGGCTTTTTGCAACCTGCTCTAACCTACAAAGCGGTAGTTTCTCAAGTAAAGACCGCTCAAGCAGGCACTTGTATAGGCTATGGCTGTACTTTTACTTGTCACCGCACCACCGATATTGCCATTTTGCCTATAGGATACGCCGACGGTTTGAGTCGTTCACTAAGCAATAAAGGCGAAGTTTTGATTCGCGGTTATCGTGCTCCTATTATCGGACGCGTTTGTATGAATTTGTGCATGGTAGATGTCACTGACATTCCCGGCGTACGTCCTGATGATGAAGCTGTCATTATCGGCAAACAAGGTAATGATTATATTTCCGCCGATGAAGTAGCTCAAAAGCGCGGCACCATATGCTACGAAGTTTTAACTAATTTACCAATGCATATTCCCCGCTTCTATTTAGGACGACGTCCTTTACCTTTGGAAGAGCAAACTCAAAACGCAAATTAATATGGTAACAGAATTAGATCCCCAAAAAGTCTGTTTTTTCGAACGCCTCATTCGTCTAGTAGGTTTAGAAGGCTTTCGAAAATTGGAAAATGTACATGTAGCAATCGTTGGTATAGGTGGCGTCGGCTCTTGGGCTAGCGAAGCTCTGGCTCGCAGCGCAGTAGGCAGACTGACTTTAGTCGACTTTGATACAGTAAATCCTAGCAATATCAATCGCCAACTTCCCTGCTTGCACAGTACAATAGGTCAAAGCAAAGCTGAAGTTATGGCCACTCGTTTGCGCCAAATCAATCCCTGGGCTCGCATAGAGGCTCTAAAGTTGGTTTATTCTCCAGCGACGGCAGAAAAGTTCTGGCAAATAAGACCGGATCTAGTGCTAGATTGCATAGACAATATTACCTATAAATGCCATTTGCTTAATTATGCTCGCGAGCACAAGATTGCCATTGTTACTTCTACCGGCGCCGGCGGCAAAATGGATCCTACACGCATTAAAGTTTGTGACTTAAGCAATACCAAAGTAGATCCCATGGCTTTGCGCATTCGCAAAAAACTGCGTCGCGACTACGCTTTCCCTTCCAACAAATCGTTCCATATACCGGCTGTCTATTCTGAGGAGGATCCCATAAAGCCATTTGAAGCGGATTGGAACTCTCTTCTGGATAAAATTTGCAGTGAAGAAGAAGTAGTCAAAGATATGTCCTCTTCCATAGCTGAACACGAAGATGCCGACGTCTATGAAGACGTGGAAAATTTTATTTCCGGTCGAGGCAGACACGCTCCGCATTGCGGCACTTCCAGTTTTGTAACCGGAGCTTTCGGTTTAGCAGCTGCTCAGCAAATAGTTAAACTTATTTTGCAAGCCCCTTTGGGAGCGGAGACCTTCTTACCTTAGCTCTTTTTCGTAGTAAAAATACAAAAAAGCAGAATCTATTTATAAAAAATAGATTCTGCTTTTTTTTTGGGGGTAAGGCTAGAAAGATATAAATATTGGCAGAGAAACAGCCTTTTTCTCGCGTCTAGATTTATTAAGTTCTTGCGAACACAACAATGGATAAGTTAATCTTACAGCTTGAAAAAGATCGTTGTCAGCCTGGTTAAGACTATCCAAAAACAGATCTGTCAAACTGGTACTAGATCCACTCTTATCTGAATCGGTAGTTCCGTAGACCAAAGCTGCACAGGAGCTACCGTCTAATTGCCCAGCAATCAGAACATTATTTTTATGGTTGGGTAAACTTCTCCCTTGAGGAGATTTTATGTCCCAGATAAGCATAAAACGAGCACCAGGTAAAGATTGTTGATATTGACGCAAATAATCGGAAGTTATACTAAAGTTTTCTTTTTCATCGCTACTGACAAAAGCCAATTTCTTGCCGTCAAAATTGAAATTTCCAATTAAATAAAGCACTACTAAGTCAGAAGAATTGCAAGAAGCTTTTATATTCTCTAAAGACTTCTTGATATTTTCAGCTTTAGCCTCGGCGCCGGGCAGAGTTTTAACACTAAAACCGCGCTCTATAAAAGCTTGACGTACTTGCATAGATTTCTGACTATTAGAGACATCATTTAAATTGTAATTGGGGCCGACAATCAAAGTTCTGGTCTTTGTACCTTGATCGGAGCTAACAGCATACAATTCAAAAGCCTTTTTAAGCTTGCGTCCTTCTAAATCGGCAACATCTATCTCAATTTTGTTGGCTCCAGGTTTGAGATCCACACAGAGATCTATTTCCAAATCGGCAATTTGCAAACCTAAGGGAGTATTCCAAAGTTTTTCTCCGTTAATAGTTAAAGAGGCGTTGAGAATACCAGCCGGGGCATCGATAAGGCCACGCAAAGGGACTTGTTTAATATTGTTAATTTTGTTTCCTATAGGCTCAACAATATTAACAAAAGGAGAGCGATCGTCTTTGGCTATTTGCAAATCGTACGTCTTGGTAATTAAGCGACGGGAACCAGCTAAACCATAGACAGATTCGCGCATATCCAAAACAACTTCCAAAGAGAGAATATCACCTTTGAGAGTGGCACTCTTCACGGAACTTACGGAGCTATAACAAATAAAATTGGAAGAAGGTAAGCCCAAAGCCGCAGTCGTTTGTCCATCAAGACTGAAAGCTTGAAAAGAGCTCAAAGGATAAAGTGCTCCTATTAAGCGCTTACCACGCCTAATTTCCAAACCAGAATTGCCATCTAAGTAGATTCGCTCTTCAGTTTTGTCACCGTCAATATCTTTTCTGTAAAGCAAACGCTGAGTTTTATAAACTTGTGATTTATAGCTGAGCCACGATTCATCGGTAACTTTTACACTGACATTTCCGCCTTCAGAAAGCTGGCGATTGAACTTGGCTCTGGCTAACCAGTTGAGATATTGACATCCTCCGGAGCGCAAGTCCCAACTTATGTAGTTTTTCTCTCTATCCTTGGAATTTAAAGAGCTCTTGGCAATTTGGTACAGCCCTTCCAATTCGGCAATTTCGTAGGCTTGTTTTTTGGCCTCTTCATCAGTCAAACCACCAGGTAAGTTAACTTTGGATATGAAACTTATTTTACTTTTCTTTAAGTCTACAGCTGCAGTAGGGGCTGGGTTAGGTTCTTCTTCGTCGGCACTTTGAGCTAAAGAAGGTTGAATATCAACTAAAATAAACGAGAAAAATATTGAGAAAAAAAGTAACAGGCAAAAACGACTGCGTTCAGATAAGCGATTTAATAACATCCTGTATAACCGGCCTTAACCTTAATCTTTAATTCTGTCCATGTTTTTGAGCACGGCACGAATAAGTTTGCCTAAATCTGCTTGGGCATTTTCAGCAGCTTTTAACACATCTTCATGATTGGTTATCCCATTAGAGGCAGACTTCTCTCCTTCGAGTCTGGGAATATCGGCAGGCACGTCAGTTACGCAAGAAAAGCCCAAAACTTGCATTCCACTGTAAACGGCAGCAATTACTTCCGGTACAGTAGACATACCCACTACATCGGCTCCCATTAGACGAAGCATTTTGCGTTCGGCCGGAGTTTCATAAGAAGGGCCTAGCATAGCCGCATAAACGCCTTCTTTTAAGTTTATTTTTAACTGGCGAGCTTCTTTTAAGGTCAGTTGACGCAAACTGGGAGTATAAGCCGAATTCATATCAAAAAAGCGTGGGCCCAGTTTTTCGCTATTGGGGCCAACCATAGGATTGGAGCCCAAAAAATTTATGTGATCTTTTAAGAGAATCAATTCGCCCAAATAATGGCCTTGACTTATAGCGCCGGAAGAATTGCTCACTATCAAAGTTTTGGCTCCCAAGGCTTTAGCAACTAAAACAGGAAAGGCAACTTGGTTGATTTTATAGCCTTCATAGCAATGAACTCGACCGCGCATCATTACCACATTTTTACCTTCTAAGCGGCCAAAAACTAAAGACCCCACGTGGCCTTCAACAGTAGAAACAGCAAACCCGGGAATATCTCGATAAAAGATTTCGGTTTTATCTTCAACCATATCTGCTAGAGAACCCAAGCCAGAACCTAAAACAATCAGAACTTCAGGCTTAAAGTTAACTTTTTGCTTCAAGAAATCGGCGGCCTTCTCAACTTTTTCTTCGGTAGTTTGCTGTTTGTCAGTTTGGCATGTAGACAAACAACAACCGGAACACGGAGTTGCCGGTTCGGCTAAACTTGGCAAAGCTGACGCCATTAGTCCTATTCCCAAAGTTAAAGATATAACTATATTCCTAAAATTCACGACTATAATTTCCAGCCCTTATCTCTAAAATTTTATCGTTAAAACTTCATATTTTTGCCCTAAAAATGCAAAAATCCGTAATATCTTCGTTTATTGTCCTTTCAATTCAGCCTTCCTGTTTATCTTGTCAAGACCTTGAGTGAAGGAAAAAGCCTGCTAAAATTTGTTTAAGGACAAAATGATTATTAAATTTCTCAATTGTTTAGGAAGATATATAGAATTTTTGCTAACCGGTCAGAGTGATTTTAAAATTACTACTTCTGAATTTGAGAAGGCAGAAATTATAGATAATGAAGTGCAAGCCAAAATTGCTTTGCAAGAAGTGCGCCTCTACTTAAAAAAAGCTTTTTCTATAAGTTTAGTTAATCCAGTAGTTATAAAACTCGGGCAACCCAAAACTTGGGCTTGGAAATTGCGTATAACTTCGGGCTTTACCCACATCGGTAATTATTGCTGTGAGCAAATGGGAGAGAACTCAGCTCACATGATAACTATTGTTCCAGGTCTGGAACGTACTAAATTTAAATCGGTTTTATGCCATGAACTGACTCACGCTTTCCAAGCCGAACACGAAATGTTGCGCAATTTCAAAGGCTATAAAGAAGGCATGGCCCGCTGGGTTGAATATCATTTTTTGCTAGATAATCAAAATCAAACCGAAGCCCAAAAAATCAGCGGTTTTGGTCTAGTTTTATTGGGCAATATGCTCAATAAAATATTAATTTACGAAAAGGAACACGGTCGAGCTGCCACTTGCCGTTGGTTGGCTTCTATGGACAAAGACCGCTAAAAAAATACCCTCCTTATCGATTAACCTATCGGTAAAGAGGGTATTCTTATTTAGTTGCTTTTTAGCGACAATTTAATGCCAGCTAACGAGCATTGCGGCGGGAACGGCGCACAACTCCAGAAGAGCGGCTGCTAGAACGACGTCCGGAACGAGCAACACCCACATTTTCACTTCCTCTATAGGAATCGCTAGCAGAAGCAGAACTGCGACGGCGAGAGCGACTACCGGAAGAAGAGCGACGGCTGTATCTTCTGGGAGATCCGTTGGCCGATGTGCCGTAATCATTGTTTGTATAAAGATCATCAACTGCGTAATTTTCAGAAGCAGTCTGACCATAGGTGCCTAACTCGGTATAGTCACCTTCATCGTAAGGGCCATAGGCAGGATACTCAAATTTTTCATCTTCGAGTTCAGGAGCATGGCCATAATACCTGACATAATCATCATAGGTATCGACATCATCGTAATGGCTCATATAATCACTTCTGACATGTTCATTATAAGCAGAAGAATCGTATGCGCTGTTTAAACGATAATTGTAGTTGGTAGCAGCCATACTTTTGGAACGTCGACGAGAACTAGGCTTAGTATTTTCCTCGGCAGACTTGCCTGAAGGTGAAACTGACTCAAACTTTTCAGCAGCAGAAGCATCTTCTTTAGCTTGCGTGTTCTTATTGACTTCACGACGACGAGATTTGCGCTGGCCATAATCGTCACGGCGATTTCTCTGAGAGCTGAAAGCACGATCGTAACTGCGACGAGCAGCTTCTATGTCCGTTTTTTCCAAATCGGAGGCATGGCTACCATTATTGAAGCGACGACGATAAATAGAGCTAATAACCGGCTCGTCAACTTCTACAAAAGACTGTCCTTCTACTTTGGGAAGAGCTAAAGCCTGTTCTATTTGTTCTTCGCTCATGCCGTTAGCCGAGGCTGAAATTTCGGCAATAGCATCAACTTCAGCAACAGGGGATGCTTCATGAGCGACATTAGATCCAACTTCGTGAGCATTTTCTGTTTCGGTTGCAGCTTCAACTTCAGGCTTAGACTCGTACTCAAGTTCGGGAATAGATTCGGAAACAATTTCTTCCGTTCCATAGTTTTCCGAATTGTCAACGATTCTATTTTCTGAGCTATCTTCAGCAACAGGGGCGCCGAATTCAACTACTTTTGCCTCTTCCACAGGCTCAATTGCAACCTCAGTGCGACGAGCGCGACGGCGACGGCGAGTGGGAGAAGTTTCAGACTTTACTTTAGTTTCAACTTCGTTGGCCAAATCACGGGTCGTTTTAGAAGCACTTTCAGCTCCGAGTTCAGGCTCACCTAAAACATCTTCTACAGCTGAAGTAATAGCTTTGATTTGGGCGCAAACTTTTTCTTGAGCTGATGCTGAAGGAGCTTCTTCGCGACTTGCTACAACTTTGTTGCGAGTACGACGAGAACGTACACTATGATGAGCGGAACTGCCATGCAAAGGAGTCATTTCAAACTCGGCTCGCTCTTGAGGAGTCATATTCTGATAATAGGCTTGCATGTTGACAGCAGCACTGCACCGGCTATCTCTAGAAGCGGCTATAGGTTGCTCCTTCTTTTCAGGCGCGGGAGCAACGCTGCGTTTTTCAACAGTTTTGCTATTTTCTACAGAAATATTTTCTTCCTGACGACGATTGCGTCGGCTATTTTCTCCACCGGAACGCTTAGAGCTTTCCTCGATTTTTTCTCTATTTTCTCGAATAGACGACTGTTTTTCCGGTTGGTGGGTAGGTTCAAAAATTTCGTAAGTTTGACGCATACTGGCCGGCTGACGACGGGAAATAGAGAATTTGCGAACTTCAACAGGACGAAGTTCGTCAGCCAAACCGTCAATTCCGAAATAGCGACCTATACGACGCACCGCTTCATCTAAACGAGAATCACGGAAAGAATTGTTAAGCTCACGGAAACGCACTACACGCTGACGCAAGGAAGAATCATCTAAGTAAATAACAAACTGAGCGTCAGAATGGCTGGCAGCTTCCCAAGCATTGCCCTCTCCGGAATTGGGATAAGCCAACTCGGCATAAATACCAGCTCGGCGTAAAGCATACAATACAGGCAAAAGCAAAGATACAGCAGCCTGACTGCTACCCGCTAAACAGACATCTGATTGTTTCTCAATATTGGGAACTAAGTTGGCCTCTCTCACTGCCTCCAAAGTCATATCTAAATCGACAGCACAATCTACTGCCGGAATATCGCGGCCTCCCAAAAGGCGAGAAAGTTCGTCACAACGACCACCAAAACTAAGTATGTTGCGACCACAACTGATCTGGAAAACGGTACGGTTATAGCACTCGACATCGGGTACTAAGAGAGGAGATAAACGATAAGAAACCTTAAGTTCGTCTAAATAGGCGCGTACAGCTTCAAAATGCTCACGACATTCAGGGCAAAGATATCCGAAAATAGAAGGAGCAACTTGAGACAATTCACGACAGCATTTTTCTTCACAACCCATAGTCCAAAGAGGATGAGTGCGATAACGGTGATGACATTTGGGACAAAGCTCACCACTGCGACGAGAGAAATAATCATAGAGGCCTTGCTGATATTCGGCACGGCATTTTTTGCAACCAAGAGAGTTTAATTGTACTTTTAAATCGCTCAGTCCTAACGCATTGAAAAAGTCATAGGCGATCATTAAAGCTTCTACGTCGAGACTGGGTAAAATGGACCCTACAGCTCCAACTCCGAAACGGTGGCTCTGTACAGCCGATTGCTCTCGCCCTTTGGGAGCAGCAAACACAGGAGCCAAATAGTAAAGTTTAGCTGGCTCACCGTTTCTGGAAATGGGCAAATTTTCATCATTTATAGCTCTAATCATGGGCACAAGCATATTGGCGCGCATGGCAAAGCGATGATTTTGCTTATCGGTTACTGTCCAAATATCATTTTCTACAAAACTGGATGTACTGCCCATGCCTTTGGCAAAAAGATCGGCACTTTCGAATATGGGAGTACGAACTTCCTGATATCCGTAAATTTCCGCTAATTCTATAGCAACATTCTCCACAAAATGCCACGGAGAAACTTCCGAAGCCAAAATATCCTTAGCCCCTTGAATATTGCGAAGCATCATATATTGTTTTTAAAAACCTCCAAAGCGAACTCTCTGGCCAATTTAAGTTCTGAAAACCATCTTCGCAGACTTTCCATTCTCGGTGGAAGTACTGCTTTGTCCCAAACTCAAGCCGGAGCACACAACCATTAACAGGCAAGCTCTACGGCGAGAAATGCTACTGAACAAACCGCCAAAGAGGGACAATTCTCTTACAAAATGGCCCGCGAAATATAAAAAATAAGATAAAGCTGTGTTTTCAGAAAGCAGCTATGGCCAAGCATAAAAAACTTTTTAAAAATATACGGCCGGACCACAGCCGATAGGCTGGATTTTTTAGCCGAACCGCACCTATAAAAACGGAGCAGTCTGCTCCTAGCTTATTCTCAACAAATGGGCAAAAAGCCCCCTCATCAAAACTCTAAAAAGAAAGTTTTGCAATATTTCTCTGCGTAAAGAAAATGTTTAACCGCTAGTCTTTTCCCGGTTAAAAAAACAAAATCCCAATATAAAAACAACAACGAGCGACAAACAAAAGCAGAGACGCATATTGGAAGCGGCACTCAAAACTTTAATAGTTTTGAGTGCCGTTTATATTTTTTATCGAGCTGTCAAAAGCTAACTATTCGACAACTTCTTCGATAAGAGCGCGAGGAGCAACTTCTTCGTCGCCGATAACGATAGACTCAAGGATAAAGCGTTTGGCTTCTTCGATAGTCTCGGGCTTGTTAGCATGCAATACTGCTAAAGGCTGACCCTTTTCGATCTTGGAGCCTACACGGTGAGTCATTTCGATACCGACAGCGGGATCGATAGAATCTTCTTTTCTCAAGCGGCCAGCGCCCAAAGCTGTAGCGGCGAAGCCAATCTTCTGAGCATGGATAGAAGTGACATAACCGGAGCGAGGAGCCAAAACGGGTTCGATAATAGAAGCTTGAGGAAGCAAGGACAAATCGTTGACAACTTCACCATTGCCACCCTGAGCAGAGAACATCTCACCCAATTTGCGCAAGCCGGCGCCGCTGACCAAAAGCTCGCGGATCTTCTGGCGAGAAGAATCCAGGTCGGGGCAAATGCCAGCCATTTGCAAGAGATGAGAAGCTAATTCAACAGAAACTGTTTCCAAAGCAGAACCGGGACGCTCATTGCGCAGAATCTCGATAGCTTCACGAACTTCGAGAGCGTTGCCAATCAAGGTGCCTAAAGGTTGATCCATATCAGAAATGACTGCTCTTACCTTGCGACCAATATGGGTACCTAAATCTACCATGCGACGAGCTAACTCGCGAGCGTCTTTCAAGTTGGTCATGAAAGCGCCACGACCGTATTTAACGTCTAAAAGGATGCACTCAGCGCCGCAAGCAATCTTTTTGCTCATTACGGAAGAAGCAATCAGAGGGATAGAATCGACGGTAGCGGTAACATCGCGCAAAGCGTACATTTTACCATCAGCAGGCACCAAATTGCCGGTTTGGCTGATAACGGCTACACCGATACGACGAACCTGATCGAGGAACTCTTGGGAAGTGAGATTGGTGCGCAAACCGGGAACAGATTCGAGCTTGTCGAGAGTTCCGCCGGTATGGCCTAAACCACGACCGGACATTTTAGCTACGGTAGCGCCGGCAGCAGCAGCCAAAGGAGCTAAAATGAGAGTGGTGGTATCACCTACACCACCGGTGGAATGTTTGTCTACTTTTACGCCGGGCAAGCTGGAAAGATCGACAACGTCTCCGGAATCGATCATGGCCTGAGTGAGGGCGGAAAGCTCAGGAACGGTCATGCCATTAAACCAAACGGACATGAGCCAAGCGGACATTTGATAAGGCTCTACTTCTATGCCCTTGGCGTAATTCAAAATGAACTCGCGAATTTCTTCGGGAGTATGCTCACCACCATTGCGCTTTTTAAGAATAAACTGATAAGGATTCATTATTTGTTCAACTCCCTTACAATACCGCGAACTAAATTGATGAAACGAGGCTTGGCTTCGGCCGCAGCTCTAAGAACATCTTCGTGAGTGTCGTTAGAAGGACCGTGGTGCAACACGTTGGTCACGCAAGAAATACCGACAACTTTCATTCCGCAATGAGCAGCAGCAATAGTTTCGGGTACTGTAGACATACCTACTACATCAGCGCCGAAGCCTTTGAGCATACGAATCTCGGCGGGAGTCTCGTAAGAAGGGCCGGACATGGCAACATAAACACCTTCAGCCAGCTTAAAGCCTACTTGCTCGGCGACTTTGCGAGCCAATACTTGAAGCTCAGGGGTATAAGCTCTGGACATAGGCGGGAAGCGCGGGCCAATTTTTTCATCATTGGGGCCGACCAAAGGATTGACACCCATAAAGTTGATATGATCGGTGATCAACATAAGATCGCCAACTTTGAGATCGTCACGAATACCGCCGGCAGCATTGGTAACTACTAAAGTCTCGGCACCCAAGGCATGCAAAACGCGAACGGGGAAAATAATATTCTCCATTTTGTGACCTTCGTAATAATGCACACGACCCTTTAATATAGCAACTGGACGACCTTCTAAGGTGCCCAATACCATAGAACCGACATGACCATGGACCGTAGAGACAGAAAATCCGGGGATGTCTTTGTAAGGCACTTCTACAGGATTTTCTACTTGATCGGCCAGGCTGCCCAAACCGGAGCCCAAAACCATAGCGACTTCAGGAACGATGTCGGTATACTTGCGAATAGCCTTTACGGCATCCGCGATCATCTCACTCAGAGAGGATTTGCTCATGTTGCCTTATCTCCTTATAGAGAACTATTTTCTCGCTTTTCCAGAGCCCTGATTTCGGCCGAAAAGCTGCTGATATCTTTGAAATTCTTACATATAGAAGCGTAACGCATATAGGCTACGTCATCCAGTTCACGCAGAGCGTCCATTACATATTCTCCAACGACCCTGGACGGTACTTCTTTAAAGCCTTTGCCCCTCAACTCCTGTTCAACGTGACATGAGAGAGCTTCCAGACGCTCGTAAGGAATTGGACGTTTTTTGCAAGCAATCAAAACACCGCGCAATAACTTCTGTCTGTCAAAACTTACTTTGCGCCCGTCTTGCTTAATGACAAACAAAGGCAAGCCTTCACAGCGCTCATAAGTAGTAAAACGCCTCTTACAGACTACACACTCACGACGACGACGCACGGCAGCGCCATCATCAGACAGCCTGGAATCGACAACCTTTGTATCTTGGTTTTCGCAAAACGGACAAAACACTTCTAAAACACCTTATTAAGCCAATCAGCTATAATCTGGAATATATTCTGCTTGCTCTTGGCTTTGCTTTTGCGCTCTTGAACAGGCAGATTGGCTACTCCGTATAAAAGCAATCCCACCACAGTGGAATATATAGGAGAAGCCAAATTTTGCGGCAAGCGAGAAGGATAACAAGGAGCGGCCACGCGCACCGGCACCCCCAATACCTTGCGAGCCTTTTGGGCCAATCCCATTAGCAAGGAAGTACCACCGGTAAGGACAACTCCGGAGACATTAAGTCTCAAATTTGTAGAGGCTTGCTCCATTTGTTCTTTCATCCAGCCAAGTTGTTCATCAAGCTGAGCTTCCAAAACATTGGCTAAATCTCGTCTGGTAAAAGTTACTTGGATGTCGTTAGAAACAGACTGAGCGACAATCGCTTTATCACCACTTCCATCAGTAAGGAACTCTGCTGAAGCACTGCCCTCTTCTAAAATAACTCTTTCGGCTTCCGATCTGGGTATATTGAAAAATTGAGCCACATCTAGAGCTAGATAGCTTCCTCCCCTGCCCAAAACACTTGAATAAGCTATTTCATGGTTGACATAAATAGCCAAATCTAAAGTTCCTAAACCCATGTCGACCATCATGACACCCAAAGATTTTTCATCTTCAGTCAGAACAGCCCAAGAAGAGGCGACAGAAGAAGGGATGAAACCCTTGTCATAAATACCTATACCGGAGCCTTCCAAAAGGCTGCGTAAATTACGCAAATAAGAAGAAGAAGCAACACAAGCATAAGCTTCGGCTTCCAACCTATGTCCTATGAGCGCTTCCGGATTGACAATACCGCGCTGATTATCGACAGAAAAACCACGCGGAATTACTGTAACAATCTCACTACCGGAAGGAACACCAACTTGGTTGGTGCTCTTTATCACTCTCTCTATATCGGCTTTAGTAATACCTTGGTCATCTCCACTTATAGCCACAACTCCGGTACTATAGCTGGAAGTAACCGACTCGCCGGTAATACCTACGATAGCCTTATCTACGCCATAGCCAGCTTTTTCAACTTCGGCAATAACATGATCTATGGCTTCGCTGGCCTCATTTACATTAGTTAAAACTCCGTTAGTAAGTCCGTTGCAATGATAGACTCCTCTAGCGACGATATCGAGATCTCCATCATGCGAAAATTCTGCAACAGCACAAACTACTTTGCTGGTACCTATATCCAGCGCTGCGAGGGTATCCATTTTGGCCACCCTAACACACCACCTCTCACAGTCTAAAAAATATACTCATCCCCCCCACAGCCGAAAAGAACTACAACCACTGCAAAGCAGAATCGTCCAAATCGAACTTCTCAGCCCAAGTTTCCTCTTCTTTTAACTCAGTTGCAGCTTCAGTTTTATCCGCCGACGCAGCCGACTTAGCTTGCTCACTTTCAGTCTCAGAAACTTTTTCTTCAGACTCGGTTACAGAAGCAGTAGCCTCGGCAGATTCTGTAGTAGATTGCTCAGACTCACCTTCAACCGACTCTTCTTTAGCTTCGGAAACTTCTTCTTCAGACTCGGTTACAGAAGCAGTAGCCTCGGCAGATTCTGTAGTAGATTGCTCAGATTCACCTTCAACCGACTCTTCTTTAGCTTCGGAAACTTCTTCTTCAGACTCGGTTACAGGAGCGGCAGCCTCGGCAGATTCTGTAGTAGATTGCTCAGACTTACCTTCAACCGACTCTTCTTTAACTTCGGAAGCTTTTTCCTCAGACTCGATTACAGGAGTAACAGCCTCGGTAGCAACTTGCTCAGACTCTTGGGAGGTAGATTCTTCATTTTTGACTTCAGTTTCCTCAGAAGAAGTTTCAGCTTCAGTTGAAACTTCAATCGGCTGAACAGGCTCTTCAAAATCATCTTCGACTTCATCATCGAGAAGAAGAACAGCCCCCTCTTTATTTTCAGCTTCACGCTGTTCCGATTCCTGCAGACGAGCCAAACGAATCTTCTCGGAGACATCACCTTTATAAGACCATTCAGACAAGTCTCCATAGTCGGCTATATCATCAGTATCTTTTATATCATTCAGTACTTTTTCAGGCCAAGTAGCCCACTGCAACTCGACATCTAAAAAGCTTTCTAAATCTTGTAAAGCGGAGCTTACTAAAACAGACTTGGCAACCCCATAAGCTCCTGCAACTTTCGAGGGCAACACGCAAGAGCGACGATAATTTCCCCACTCAAGATCCTGGCGCATGGCTCGGAAACGCTCTATCACTTCATAGCCGCTGTAGCTGTGCCATTGTTCGATGGGAGCATAGTGTAAAGACTGCAAAACTATAGCCAAAGCTTTTTCAGCGTCATGACAATCGACTATACAACTTAAAGCCTCGAGCTCATTTTTCCATCTAGAATCATTGGCAAAAATGGCATAATTGTCTTTGTACCAATCGGAAGCACAAACGACCCAAGAAGCCCCTTTATCATTGTCTTCATAAGGAGCAAAAATAGCTCTCAAAGCGTCACAAATTTGCGAATTGCACTCTTGAGGAATGCTTGCCAATCTATGCAAATTTTCTTTCAACTTTTGCACGAGATCGGAAGCAGCTACGCTCCAATCGAATTTTCCATTATATCCAAATAAAGCTGGAATTTGTTCTTCTAAGAAGGGACGGTACCTAGGATAATCTTCGGCACAGATCTTTTCCAAAGCTAAACGGAGCTTTTCAGCTTCTTCATTGCCAGAAGCTTCAGAGGAACGAGAATATTCGGAAAGGTTTCGATAATAAGCAAGTAAAGCTTTACCTGCGCTTCTCCATAAAGACTTGTCCTGGCCAAGCTCATCAGAACACAGCTCGACAATTCCTTGTAAATAAACAGACTGTTCCGGAGTGCAATCAGTAAAAACAAACTCCCAATCAGCTGGACTACTTACAAGATCGAAGATAGCTTTGGCGCTTACCGTCACTTCTTCGGGCACTTCTTCAGAATTGTCCAAACGTGACTTTATCAAGTTTTTGTGCAATGACAAATAATCACGATATTGCCAAAATGCCAAAGAGAGCAACAATTCAACCAGAGAAGGCGTAAATCCGTAAGGAGCTTTAGTTAAAGCTTTTATAACGCCACTGGCATCGGTACAACCTATAGATCCGGGCTTGCCAAAAATTTGCGAACATAAGAAAGCATAGCCCTTGGCAACCTGAGATGCAGACTGTTCTTTGACTAAGTGGAAATAATGCCAGCTACCTTCAGAATTTTCCGACTCCATTAAGCCTGTCTCTACAAAGGCTGACTGGATAATATTGAGGAAACTGCGATTGTTGGAACGCAAAGCAATAGGGCCACGACATCCCAGAATATAAGAAATCAAACTCTGTCTGGAGCGCCTAGCCATACCTCCGTCATGTAAGCTGAGCAAATCTCCATTGCTGAGCATAGGAGGCTGTCCTATTAAAGAACTTATAATATCATTTACTAGTGAGCATGTAGCTTCCAAATCTAAATCTGTATGCAACTCACCATTATGATAAATAAGCAAGTTTTCAGTATTGGCTGCGTGAGCTACAGACGTTTCCAAACGCTCTTTAGTCTCATTTAAAAGCTCTTGAGCTTTTTCATATTCTGCCGAAGTAGAATCGCAAAAAGGAATTTCTACAGCGCAAATACGCTCCAAAGCTAAAACATCTAAAGCATCTTTAGATACGGAAACAGGATCTTTAAGGAGAGCGAAAATCAGTTGTTTGTGCTTAAAGGCTCCATTTTCGGCCAGCTCTTTTATGCGTTCAAGCTCTACCTTATCTTCAGCTGCTACCAATACAAAATTGACGTCGCCTCTGTAAGGACGAAGTTGCTCCAAGCTATCGACAAATTCGCCCATAAACTTATTCGGATCATCTATTTCTGAAGCTAAAACAACGCTGACTCCAGCAAAACGATCGGTATAGTACTCTCTGTTAAAATCTTCAGCTTCAATCTTATTAAGCGACAAACCAGACTTAATAACAGAACGCACATCAAGTTGAGAGCGCACACGGTTGCGCATACGCGCCAAAGCTTCGTCTAAAGTAACCTTGCGACGCTCTACAGGTAAAGTATATTCGCCAGTTTTTTCGTTAAATTCAAGCGCTTTTTTCTCTTTTAGTAACTGCAAACTGTGGTCGGCTACTTTGGCTTCTTTTTCTCCTAAATGCATAGCCCAAAGAATATTTTCTTTGGTACTCTTAAAACGATCGTGGGCTATGAGTTGAATGAGTAAAGTCAGGCGCAAAATACGGCGAGCCTGAGGAACATCTCCAGCGATCATTACCGATTTATTGAGACCTTTTACATAGTCTGCATTGGCAGGATCAGCCGAAAATGCCTTTTCAAAGTAAGTGAAAAGAGAATCCAGAGGATAAAGGTGAAGACGACCATTGGGCTGCACTATAGCGAAATTGCGCAAGAAATAGAGAAAACCACCGGGAGCAGCATCACAGAAGAAATTGAAAACAGTTCTTCCTTGACCAGACATAGCTAAAGCTACTCTGGGTAAAGCAAAAGCCACAGCCGGATGTAAAGGATAAGCTCCATGCATTACCGTTTCGGTAATCCATTTTTCAGAACTACCTTTGTAAAGGCCAGACTGGATCAATCCTTCGGTTACGCTGCGAAAGTCTTTATAATCAATAAGAGAATCCCAGAGCTCACCTTTAACATGTTCAATAATGGAAGAACCGACAAAGTTCTCCCACTCGCCAGTACGTCCAAGTATCGAAACAGATTGAACTTTGGAAAAAACAGCTATCGCTCTCTCTTCTTCTTCCAAAGAAAGGCGGCTAATTTCGCCATTAGTAGCGGCAATACAAAGTACTGACGAAGTATTACGGCGGCAAAAAGCACAAAAGTCTTCTAAACTTGAGACAGATTCATCTTTTTGCAAAATTTTACTAATTAAAGTGTCTGCTTCATCGAGCAGAATCAAAATGCCGCCGTAACCATTTTGACGCACATAATCGGAAACTTTTTGGCAAACCTCTTCTAAACTCAAATTCGCTTCTAAGGCGACATCGAGTTTTTTATCCAACAAAGCGGTTTGCAAAGCCTTGCGCACAGAAATTTCAAAGTCGGAACCATCTTTATTAAAAATAGGTACAGCAACAATCCAAGAGCGGTTGGAGGCACGAAGTTCGCTGAAACTCTTTACTAAAGAAACATCGTTAAGCAAAGAAAGCGTGGCTGAAAATTCTTCCGAAGGTGCGCTTACAGACAAGAGTCTGCCTAAAAGGGCCAATAAAGATGTTTTGCCTACTCCAAATGTTCCTGATAAAAGGACAGTACCACCCTTGATTGCACTTTCGGCCATCGTTTTGAGAGCCTCAAGCTGAGGAGAGAGAGGTTTAAACTTTTCTTTAAGAAAGATGTTCTCCGGTGCAGTGATAGCTTTGTATATATTAAATTCTGTTCTCTGAGTTATGTTTACCTTGACCAGTTGACTCAATGATTGAGTGCCTATTACAGCCATCACACGCCTCCAACACGCTACCGATTAAATGCCCTATTTTATGTAAAGCGCAGGCGGCAAACTACGCTAAAAAAAGCGAAAATCCTCCATTTTTTTGGGCTTTTGCGGGATTAGCTCCCTCGAGACAGCGGCGTAAAAATACAGCTTGAAGAACGTAAAATCTAGGAATAAAAGAAACCTCCAAGAATAGAGCCCATCTTTAAGCGTTGGAGGCTGGATGCTAGAATGATAACTTATATTACCAAAAATCTACCCGGCATAGGCGGCGTTATGCGCACCTATCCCGAAGACTTCGTTGTTGAAGAAATTCCGGCTTATGATTTGCTCAATCAGGGCGAACATATTTTTATCGAAGTTACTAAAAGACAAATTACCACCCAAGCAGTAGTCGGCGAATTGGCTGCAGCTTTGAATATAAAATCTTCTGACATCGGCTATGCCGGCATGAAAGATAGGCAAGCTGTAACGACTCAACGTTTTTCTGTTCCGGCCGCTCTTTGGCCGCTTAAAGAAGGCTATGCTCCCCTGAGCGTCAATGATACTATTGATCCACACGAACTGACAGAGCGTTTAGTTATACCAGATAATCTTACGTTCCAACTCAAAATTTTGGGATTGCACAATAATAAATTGCGTACTGGTCATCTAAAAGGAAATCGTTTTACTATCCGTTTGCGCCAGTGCGTTTCCAATTGGCCAGAACTTGCCGAGCCTATTCGCCAAGCCATTATGGCTAACGGATTTGCTAATTTTTACGGGCCGCAGCGCTTTGGTAGAGAGGGTAATAATGCGGAAATAGGCCTTAAGGGCTTAAAAAGTGGCAAAATATTCGGCCCTAAATGGCGTAAATGGTTAATTATTTCCGCACTTCAATCCGAACTTTTCAACGTTTGGCTTAATGAACGCATCAATGATGGCCTTTTTGCCACAGCTATTTGTGGTGACGTCTTCGGCAAATTGCCTCAAGGGGGAATTTTTTATTCGACCGAGCCGCAAAATGAGCAACCTAGACTAGATGCTTTTGAAATTTCACCTTTAGGCCCTATCTTTGGTTGCAAAATGTTTAAAGCCAAAGAAGAAGCTCTGCAAAGAGAACAGAGGATATTAGATCGTTACGATATTAAATTGGAAGAATTCAAACCTCTTAAAGCTGAAGGTAGCCGTCGCAAGGCTCGTTTAAAAATTGAAGACTTGGAAATTACCTCAATTGACGGTGATCCAGTATTTAAATTTACTCTTCCTTCAGGAAGTTACGCCAGCGTGTTAATCGGCGAATTTACTAAGAGTGACGACCAAAGCGTCAGTGAAGACGACGATACAATTTCTGAGTAAATACATTTGTTTGCACTAGCAAAAATAACTAAGAGCCCTGCAGAACCAAAATATTTCTACAGGGCTCTTAGTTATTGAGCCTTAGTTTTGAGCATTTTTTTCAAAATATTTACTCAACCTTAAAGCAATATTTTCCTGAAGATTTACATAGTAAAAGCTATAGTCTAAAGAATGGAAACTGGCCGGCCCAAAACTGGATACGTGACGTGAATAGTAGGCCTTGGGATTTTCCAAGCTGCGACAAATAACGGTGCCTCGTTCCAAACAAAGTTGAGCATCAGCCAAAGGAGCGCCTATTTCACAATGACCTCCCTTATCCATATGCAACGAGCCTTTATTGAGGCTTAAAGGAGCATAAGTATCATCGGTGCGCCAGTTCAAAGGATTGATAGCTCTGGTTCCTGGGGAGAGAAGCACACTCTTTGCCTCTATATTTTCGGGCCCTTCTGTATTGTAGGAAATAATAACCCCAACATCATCAGCACTTTGAGCCATTTTAAGGAAAGGACAACTTTGAAGAATAGCATCGAATACACCAAAACCAATTACATAAGCTGCAACCATACGCTTATAATAATCTTGGTGCTTGGCAAAATAGAGAGTCAAAACATAAAGAGCCATTAAAGAACCTTGTGAATGACCGGCCAAAATGAAAGGCCTACCGTTATTCACATGGGTAAAATAATAATCTAAAGCGGCAAAAATATCTTCTCGGGGAGCGCCTTCGTACAATTTAAGTTCTTCTTGCTTACTAAGTTTACCGGCACTAAAAGCATTGCATTGGCGATACAGCGGTATAAAAACATTAGTAGATTTTGTAAAAACGGAAGCTTGCAAACGCTCATATTTTTTCGCATTGGTGCGTAAAGAAGAGTCGTTTATATCACAAATTAGAGGGGCATTAGCTTCTGTTGGGGCATAGCAAGTAGGACAAAGATAGATTGTATCGGCAGGATGAATTATTTCTTGGGGATAAGCCAACCAGTTGTTCTTATTCGAATAGTCGGTAACGGTATTTTCTGGCATAGCTTTTTTGCCACCTCACTTAAAACTTATTGCTGAAGACCCGGCCGATTTTGCTAACTGAACTGTAAATCCTTGTCAGCTTTTTTAAACGACAATAAGCTTACTCTGGCAAAACGCGCTGACCACTGCGCAATTCTTGCTGATAGGCATAAGCGTAAACGACTTCAGCTCCTAGTAAAAACACGATAGCCACAATATAAAGCCATGTCATTAAGCCTACTAAATACCAAATAGATCCGTAAAAAGCCGATACTTGACCGAAACGAACGCCATATTCTAAATAAGCCAAACTGGATAATTTCCAAGCTATGCCCGAAAAAACTGCTCCCGGAATTAAGTAACCTACAGGCAAAGACTCAGCTGGCAACAGTCGATACATCATCAGAAATAGCACACTGGCCCCCAAAGGTACAAATATCCAAGAGACTATCCAATTCCAAACTAAAGCCTGATCTAAAGAAAAACCCAGAAATGAAGGTAAAGCAAAGCTGGAGATGACATTTTGTACCAAAGTCATTAAGCCGGTAAAAGTTAGAAGCGCTATAAAAGCTAAACCGGTAACTAAAATAAGGTACATGCTTACCAGATTGCTGGAAAACCAGTTTCGTCTATTTGTCATATTCCAGACACGGTGCAAACTATACTCCATAGACACAAACATATGGCGTCCTGACCATAAACCCAAAATAACAGAAATAATCACGTTGCGCCCGATATGATCGGCTAAAACGGACAATTCTTTTTCTACCCATTCACTGGTAGCAGGCATTAGTTGTTGAATCAGTCCTACTGTATAAGCTAAACCGCCAGATTCTTTCAACGAAACTGGGCTTATTTGGGAAAAACCGGTAATAACTTGCTGATGGATCCAATCTATGGAAAAAATCCAACTAAAAAAAGATACTAAAACCAAACACATGGGAAAGAGCGAAAGGAAAGCATAAAAAGCTATGCCTGCTGCCAAAAAGGTACAATCATCCCTAATAAAATTGCGGATTACTTCAGCCACAACTAAAAGCCAAAAACGGCAAATATGGCGCAACTGACAGAATTTTCCTTCTTGCTCCATCTCTGTCTACACTAAGTTAATTTTAGTCCTCAAAAAGCTGATCGTGGTATTTTATAACCTCAATATCAGTACAATATTCTTCGGCCACGCTCATGGAGATTTGCCTGGTATGTAATAAATAAGCTAAATGCAAATCTAAAGTTTGCATACCTTCGGAGCGTCCCATCATTAAGAAGCTACGAATTTGCGAAGTTTTCCCTTCACGAATAATACCTGACATACTGCTATTCATAAGCATTATTTCCATAGCCGCTATTCGTCCGCCACCGTTACATCTGGGAACAAGCTGTTGACAAACGATAGCTTTGAGCGATCCGGAAAGCAAAGATCTAACCTGGGGCTGTTCCTCCGGAGGAAACACATCTACTATGCGGGCTAAAGTCTGAGCTACAGAACTGGTGTGTAAAGTGGCCAATACTAAGTGCCCAGTTTCGGCTGCGCGTAAAGCCTGGCTTATAGTATCTAAATCGCGCATCTCACCAACCATAAGCACATCAGGAGATTCGCGCAAAGAAGCTTTTAAAGCGTCAGCAAAATTATGAGCGTGTCGACCTAGTTCGCGTTGTTCCAAAAACGATTTGGCAATAGGGTGGATAAATTCAATAGGATCTTCAACAGTAATAATATGATCTGTGCGAGTACAGTTGATATGGTTGAGCATAGCGGCCAAAGTGGTGGATTTTCCACAACCGGTTGGGCCGGTAACTAGCACAAGGCCTTTAGTAGATTCAGCTATACTTTTAAGAACTTGTGGCAAACCAAGCTTGCTCAAAGTAGGTATTTCGTTGGGAATTACGCGAAAAACAGCTCCGCGTCCGCCGTAATGATTAAAAGCGTTGACCCTAAAGCGCGATAAACCGGGACAATTGTAGGCAAAGTCGACGTCTCCCATAGTGAGAAAAGTTTGATAATCTTCCTCATTCATGAGAGGCAAGATCATATCAGCCACAATTTCATCATCGAGTTCGTCAATATCTAAAAAGTGGATTTTGCCTTGAATGCGCAAAGCAGGACGACTATTTTCCTGAATGTGCAAATCGGAAGCACCTTTTTCCACAGCTTGGCGCAACAACTTTTCTAAAGTCAACATATCTTAAAAACGCCCCCTATTGCGACTTAAATCTAAACGCGAGCCTAATTCTTTCTTATCATGGCCGCGATTGAGCGCTTCTTGGTAGTCGACTTTGCCTTCTTCTACCAAACGCAACAACTCATTGTCCATTAAACGCATACCTTTATTGGCGGCCGCTTCAATAATGCCCACCAACTGATGACATTTGTTTTCGCGAATAATATTGGCTATGGCCTCGGTATTAAGCATCATTTCTACAGCCGGAACCAAACCTTTGCCATCAGCTTTTGGCAAAAGTTGTTGCGAAATTACAGCATTCAAACTATCAGCCAACATCGTGCGCACTTGCCACTGCTGTGCGGCAGGAAAAGCACTTATAACGCGACTTATAGTGTGAGTAGCCGAAGTAGTATGCATAGTGCCTAAAACCAAGTGACCAGTCTCGGCAGCCGTTATTGCCAATTGGATAGTTTCTAAATCGCGCAATTCTCCAATAACAATAACATCGGGATCTTCACGCAAAGCTGCCGTCAAAGCGCGTTGAAAATTGTAAACATGAACCCCAACCTGACGTTGCACTATCATAGCCATGTTATTGGTATGTACATATTCAATAGGATCTTCTATTGTAATCATATGTACAGCCCGATTGTCATTTATATAACGGCACATGGCTGCCAAAGTGCTGGTTTTACCACAACCAGCCGGCCCAGTAACTAAAACCAAACCATTTCGGTTGGTAGTTAAAGAGGCTATTTGTTCCGGCAAGTTCAACTCTTCAATAGTTGGCGGAGTCCAGGGAATGAGTCTAAAAACAACAGACAAACCGCGACTTTGAATATATGTATTGCAGCGAAAGCGCGTCGGGCCAACCTCTTCCACGTCTTCCTCGTAAGCAAAATCTAAATTGCATTCGTTTTGGAAGCGCTCATATTCTAATTCGGTAAGGGCCTCTTTTAAAATTTCGTCAATTTCTTCAGATTCTACGGCAGGCATATTTAGAGGCACTAAACGACCGTAAAGACGTACAGCCGGCGGATAGCCGGAAGACAGAAGCAAATCCGATCCGTCGGCTTTTATCATTTCAGACAAACATTTATTTAAAGAAATAGTCATCTCGCCACCGTTTTTCTAGCATTTTTTCTGCTCTTCCTTCGCTTAATTAGAGCAGCCACGCAAATGTCAGATAATTTCAAAATCTTCCGAACTAGGCTCACCTAATTCTTTACTGAGCGCTTCTAACTTAGCTAATTTGCGGCTCAAAGTCGTGCGAGGAATGCTAGGCTCAAACATAGCTCCCAATTCGCGTAAAGAAGCTTCTGGATTATCTAATCTGGCTAAAGCTATACTTTGCAAATCTAGAGGCAAAGAAGTTAAAACCCCTTCTCTTTGCAACAAACGCAAACAGCCTATTTGGCGTACAGACGCTAAACTAGAGCGTGCCATATTGGCACTTTCGGCATTTACTCGCCTTCTGACATCATTGCGCGTTTCTTTCAGAGCCAAAACTTCCTCAAAGTTTAGCCTTGCCGAATTTGCTCCCATAATGCTTAAAGTTTCTGCTATGTCGGAAGCTCTTTTTAAAGTTACTACCCAAGTTCGGCGCCGTTTGCTTATAGAAGGTTTTACTCCATCAAGCCTCAGACAAACAGATGCTTTTTCAGCTAAAGTACGACTTGGCAAAGCTAATTCTAAACAATACTCCTTATGCGGATCGCTTATTGAACCAAAAGTCAGAAACAATCCACTTAACCAATGGCGACGACAACATAAATTTAAAGTTAAAGTCTTACCTCCAGCCAGGCTATTCTCATTCTTGCCGCTTTCGTCAGCGCTCAAGTCAATTTTAGCTTGACCAACAGGCGAAACCCAAAAACGCAAATCTCGTTCAGTATCAGCTAAATCCAGCAAATCTTCTCGAAGAAATTGCAAACAACGCTTAGTTCTGCCAAGTTTTGGCTCTTCCATCAACTTTATAATATAGTGACATTTTTCTCCGACATTCGCTTGCTCATTTTCTTCACTTGACGGAGAAGCCGAACGTGTCCATAAAAATTCTAAATCGAAGCTGCGCAAAATTTTTATAGCAAAACCGGCCACATCTAACGAATTAAAGCGCAAAACTGGGCCATCATAAACTTGATAAGTTCTGGCAGATTCCATAAAAGCAGCCAAAATATAGCGACGGCAACACATTTTGGGACGACTATGAGTAATTTCCGAACGAACTTCCGATGAAAAAGAGTTGTCTTTATACATTGTCTTTGCCGAAATTATGAGCTCCATACAAAAAATAAGAGCGCTGTAGCAGCGCTCTTATGAGAAAAACGATTGTTAGAAACTATCTGTCAGGGCTGCTTTTTCAGTCTTCCTCTGAAGAATCGTCTTCCGATTCGGAAAAACTCTCTTCCGGCAAATTCTCATAAAAATCATCATAAGCTTCACCTTCATGAAGAGTTTCGTCAGCTTCTTCTATAGATTCTTGTGAATTTTCTGTACCTAAGGCAGTAACTCCCTCAAGTTCTTCTTCAAGAGGAATTAGATCTTCATCTTCATCCTTAGTTACTACATAGGAAGCTCTAATTACTTTGTCTCCTTCGGCAACATTGATAACTTTGACACCGCCGGCACTGCGATGGCGAAAACCGATACCTTTTACGGAAATACGCACCACTACACCTTGAGAAGTAGAAATCATAATCTGATCCTGAGCTTCGACCATAAGAGCAGCAGCTACAGGGCCAATCTTCTCATTTATAGTTATGCCTATCACACCTTGACCGCGTCTGCCTTTGACGTTAAATTCGTCAAGCTTCATGCGCTTGCCAAAGCCATTTTCAGTAATAATTACTAATTCATTGCCGTGAGTATCGGAAGCCAAAGCGGCTATTTTATCTTCAGTGCGCAGAGATATACTCTTAACACCTATAGCAGTTCGTCCCTGTTGACGTACCGAATCTTCCGAGAAACGCAAGACGCGACCGTTCTTAGTAACAATAAAGAGTGAATGTCCGCTAGAGACATTATCGTCTTCATTTTCTTCAAATTCGGTTTCAACTTCTGAATCTTGAGTTGATTCAGACTCAAGTAAAGAATCGTCATCAACTTCTGCTTCAGCAACTTCACCAGAATCAACGTTTTCTTCCAAGCCTGAGGCTGAGTATATGGCTGTAGCTAACTCGTCGCCCTCTCTTATAATAAGAGCTTTTTTGCCTTTAGAAGGGACACGCAAGAACTGACTTAAAGAAGTTCTCTTTACGTAGCCGTAGTTTGTAATGGTAACAATACTACCCTGAGTGAGCGAAGATTCTAAAGGAATTACAGCCACAACCTTTTCGCCTGGCTCTAAACTTAATAAATTAACTAAGGCAGTGCCCATGGAAGCTCGTTTATTGCTGGGCAGTTCGTAAACTTTCAAGCGATAAACTCTGGCTTTATTGGTAAAGAAAAGCAACACATCATGAGCTCGACAAGTAAAGAGCTGCTCTAAAGAGTCGTCAGCTTTCAACTTGAGAGAACTACGTCCGCGGCCTCCTCGTCCTTGAATCCTGTATTGGGAGAGACTGACACGCTTAGCATAGCCACTACCAGAAATAGTAACTACCATTTGCTCGTTGCTGATCAGATCTTCAATATCGATTTCTTCGCCCTCTGAAGAAAGAATACGAGTCCTTCTGGCATCGGAGTAACGAGCTTGAATTTGCAACAATTCATCTTTGATAACGCCATCTATCTTGTGTACGTCAGCCAAAAGACTCTGACAATAAGCAATAGTTTTGAGTAAATTGTCATGCTCGGCCGAAAACTTTTCGTATTCTAAGCCGGTCAGTTTTTGCAAACGCATATCCAAAATAGCCTGAGCTTGGATCTCGCTGAAATTGTAGCGTTCCATTAAGCTAATTCTAGCTCTATCGGCGTCGGAAGAATTTTCAATCAGCTCTATTATTTCATCGATATGATTGAGAGATTCTAAAATAGCTTGGACAATATGGTCGCGAGCCAAAGCTTTATCAAGTTCGTACTGAGTACGTCTGCGCACCACGCTGCGCCTATGCTCGATATAACAAGACAAAACTTCTTTCAAAGTGAGCAAACGCGGAACATCATTGACCAAAGCCAACATAATGACGCTGTAATTGGATTGCAAGCGAGTATGAGTCAGCAAACGATTGAGCACAACTTTGGCATTGGCATTAGCAGCCAGTTCTATCACGATACGAATACCTTTGCGACTAGACTCGTCACGCAAATCGGTAATGCCAGTCAAGGTTCCGTCGTTTACTTTGGCGGCAATTTCCTCAACCATTCTGGCCTTATTCACCTGATAAGGAATTTCAGTAACAATAATAGCTTGCTTGCCAGGGCGCACTTCTTCAAAAGAAGTTACCGAACGAACTTTTATACTGCCACGTCCTGAAGAATAGGCATCGCGAATACCGTTTTGACCACAAATTACGGCTCCAGTAGGGAAATCTGGACCGGGAATATAAAGCATAAGTTCATCTAAGCTAATTTCCGGATTATCTAAGTAAGCCAAAATACCATTGATAACTTCACGCAAATTGTGCGGCGGTATTTTTGTAGCCATACCTACGGCAATACCTTCAGAGCCGTTAATAATTAAATTGGGCAAAAGAGCGGGTAAAACTACCGGTTCCTGGGTGGAGTTGTCAAAGTTGGGACGCCAATCAACCGTATTTTTTCCTAAATCACGGATCATTTCCATGGAAATACGAGCCAATTTGGCTTCCGTATAGCGCATATGAGCCGGCGAATCTCCATCAATAGAACCAAAGTTTCCTTGCGGAGCTACCAGCGGATAACGCATATTAAAAGGCTGAGCCAAACGCACCATGGCGTCGTATACGGAAGAGTCTCCATGAGGATGGTAGCGAGCCAGAACATTTCCTACAGTAGAAGCTGACTTGCGAAATTTCTTATCAGGAGTTATGCGCTCTTCAAACATAGTATAGATAATGCGCCTGTGTACAGGTTTAAAACCGTCACGCACATCGGGAAGAGCTCTGGCTATAATAACGCTCATAGCGTAATCTACATAAGCTTCTTTCATGCCCTCTTCAATAGGCATAGAAACTATCTTCTGGCGTTTTTCTTCCATAACCAACTAATCCTTAACTCTCGCTCTCAACATCTTCTTCTGCAGAATTTAGCTCATTATCTGCCTCATTGTTATCGGAAGAAATATCTTCTGAGACGAAATTTTCATCTTGTTCGGCTTTTTCTTTAAGCTCTATTTCTTCTTCGAGCAAAGTATTATCGAAATTGACAATGCGAGTACGCCGCTCATCTTGATAGCGGGCTTTAACGTCTAAAAGCTCGTTGACTATCACTTGACTCATCTTGTCATGATTGCTTAAAAGGCCTTCCAAAAATTCAATAGTTTTCAGAAGCTGATTCTTTTCATCTTCAAGTTTGTCATGTTCCAAATGGGTAAGTTTTTGCAAACGCATATCCAGAATAGCTTGAACTTGAATATCGCTGAAAGAATACCGATCCTTAAGCGCTGCTCTGGCTTCATCTACGGAAGAAGAAGCCTTTATGAGTGCAATAATCTCATGAATGTGAGCTAAAGCAACTAATAAACCTTCCACAATATGGATTCTGGCCTTAGCTTTAGCCAAGTCATATTCAGTGCGTCTAGTAACAACGCTGAAGCGGTGGTCAATAAAGCAATTGAGCGCTTCTTTCAAGCTCAGAATCTTGGGAGCGTTGTCTACTAAAGCTAATATAATAATTCCATAAGTTGTCTCTAAGTTGGTGTGAGTAAATAATTCTCGCTCTGTTTGTTCAGGATCGGCTTTCTTTTTGAGCTCAAAAACTATACGCAATCCTTTGCGACTTGACTCATCACGCAAATCGTAGACGCCACTAATCTTTTTATCCTTGATAGCCTGAGCAGCTCTTTCAACCAAAGCGGCTTTATTGACCATATAAGGAATTTCATCGACAACTATAGCGATACGCCCATCTATTTCTTCACGGTGGGTAACTGAACGCAATAAGATTTTGCCCCTACCGGAAGCATAAGCTTTTTTAATACCAGCATTGCCAACAATCAAAGCACCTGTAGGAAAGTCAGGCCCTTTGATATATTCCATCAAAGCTTCGGTACTTATATCCTTATCTTTAATAAGGGCAACGCAACCATCGATAACTTCGCCCAAATTGTGCGGAGGAATACGACAGGACATGCCTACAGCTATGCCTTCTGAACCGTTGATAAGCAAATTAGGAATAACTAAAGGTAAAACTTCGGGCTCTTGGGTAGAATTGTCAAAGTTGGGACGCCAATCTACGGTATCTTTGCCTAAATCGCGCACAGTTTCCATAGCTATGCGAGAAAGCTTAGCTTCTGTATAACGCATACTAGCTGCAGGATCGCCATCGACGGAGCCAAAGTTTCCTTGAGGCCACACCAAGGGATAGCGCATATTGAAAGGTTGAGCTAGACGCACCATAGCATCGTAAACTGCAGAGTCGCCATGAGGATGGTAACGGGCAATCACATTACCTACAGTAGCTGCAGACTTACGAAATTTGCGATCGGGAGTAATATGCTCCTCGAACATAGTGTAAAGAATGCGTCTGTGTACAGGCTTAAAACCATCGCGGGCGTCGGGAAGAGCCCTGGCTACAATTACGCTCATAGCATAATCGACATAAGCCTCTTTCATTTCATCTTCAATAGGGGCCGGAGTAACGGCAATTCTATTTTCCATGAGTTCTCCTTAGAATTTTTAGGCCTACAACTTAAATATCTAAGTTTTTAACTTCGCGAGCATACTTAATAATAAACTCACGACGGGGTTTTACTTCATCGCCCATTAGCACGGAAAATATTCTGTCAGCTTCAACAGCGTCTTCCAATTTTACTTGCTTCATAACTCTGTGCTCCGGATCCATAGTTGTATCCCAAAGCTGCTCAGCATTCATTTCTCCCAAACCTTTGTAGCGCTGGATCTCCACTTTGTCACCCATTTCAGCAGTCATAGCTTCGCACTCTTGATCTGAGTAGACATACTCACGACGTTTGCCTTTAGTGAGTAAATATAAAGGAGGTTGAGCTACGTAAATATGACCTCCTTCAATAAGCTCGCGCATCTGACGATAGAAAAAGGTCAGCAACAAAGTGCGAATATGAGCTCCATCAACATCGGCATCGGTCATAATGACTAATTTGTGATAGCGCAATTTTTCGATAGCGAAATCTTCACCTATGCCAGTACCTAAAGCCGCAATCATAGACTTAATAACATCATTATCAAGCATCTTGTTCAGACGAGCTTTTTCGACGTTGAGAATCTTACCTCGCAAAGGCAAAATAGCTTGGAAACGGCGTTCGCGTCCCTCTTTGGCTGAACCGCCGGCCGAATCTCCCTCTACAATAAATAACTCACATTCGGAAGGATCTTTACTAGAGCAATCAGCTAATTTTCCGGGCAGAGAACAAGTCTCCAATACGCTCTTGCGACGCACATTTTCACGAGCACGGCGAGCAGCGTCGCGAGCATTTTTGGCCGATTGGCATTTTTCAAAGATGGTTCTGGCTACATCGGGATTTTCTTCCAAATAAGCGGTATAGAACTCATCCATAATATTGTCGACAGCTTGGCGAACTTCAGGATTAAGTAAAGAAATTTTAGTTTGACTCTCAAACTGAGGATTGGGCAATTTTACTGAAAGAATGGCGCACAAGCCTTCGCGTACATCTTCGCCACTGAAATTCTCATCTTTATCTTTTAACCAACCGCGTTTGCGCACTACGCTATTAGTGATACGTGTCAAGGCATTGCGGAAACCGGTGACGTGGCTGCCACCTTCATAGGTATTGATATTGTTGGCAAAAGAATAAAAATCTTCTTTGTAAGACTTGTTATATTGAAGCACCAATTCAACATCGACCGGGCCAATTTCACCATCAGCAAATTTGACACTTCTATCTATATAGAAAGGAGTATGTAAGGGTTCTTTGCCTTCACTGAGGTAATTTACATATTGACGAATACCATCAGGATAATGGAAATGGTGTGCTTTACCAGTTGCTTCTTCACTTATATCGATAGTTAGACCACGATTGAGGAAAGAAAGCTCACGCAATCTCTCGCTGAGTTTTTCAAAAGAAAAACTTGTAGTTTCGGTAAAAATCTCGGGATCGGGAAGTAAAGTTACCTTAGTGCCGGTACGTCCCTCTTCGCCTTCATAGACACGCATATCTCCCACAATTTCGCCACGAGAGAAATCTTGTACAAAACGCTTGCCCTCACGGTAAACTTCTACTTCTAAACGCAACGAAAGAGCATTGGTAACAGATACGCCCACACCATGCAAACCGCCGGAAACCTTGTAGCCTTTGCCATTAAATTTTCCGCCGGCATGGAGTTGAGTCATAACCAGTTGCAAAGTGGGAATACCTGCCTGAGGATGGATGCCAGTAGGGATTCCTCGACCATTGTCGGCAACACTAACCGAACCATCACGCTTGAGAACAACTTCTATATGATCACAAGCTCCAGCTAAAGTTTCGTCTATAGCATTATCTACTACTTCAAAGACGATATGGTGCAAACCGCGAACGCCAGTATCTCCGATATACATACCGGGACGCAAGCGCACACCTTCAAGACCCTTCAAGACCTGAATTTCGTTCTCGTCATACTCTTCGGTAACAACTTCAGCTTCGGGTGCGCTGGTCTCCACAGATTCGACCTTATATTCCTCGTCGCTGCCGAGAGTATTTGCCTCAAAGGCCGCATGTTCAGTGGAATCCATCTAAAAAAACCTCCAAAAATACTAAAGAAAAAAATGCCTATTTCTAAAAACAGAGCCCAAAATATTCTCTTGTCAACTAAATTTCAGCATTTATAGTTCGAGTAAAAAGTAAACTAACAACTACCTAAAATTCTTCTTGTTCTTCGGCTCGACTCTTGAGATAGTCTATAGTAAAAGCTATAACGAATCCCAATACGCCTCCGATACAAAAACCAATAAGTATAGCTAAAAAACCTATACTTCCGGCAGCTCCTTCCAAATACTCCGACTCGCTACTGGGAACCATCAGCCACCATCCTAAAGCGGAAAAAATGACTCCCCCTACTACCGTAGGCAAGATACAGCCTAACAGCCCTGCCCGCTCTAAAAATGTTTCTTTTAACGCCACCTTGATTTACCACTCCAATCCTGACAGACGGTTTAAGTCGCAGTTTTTACCGGTTGAGCTTAATTTGCAAAACTTTTGAAAATGCCCAAAATTCGCAGAAATAACCAACTTTAAGGGATTCTTTTTTAGGCATTTTTATCCTGCTGTTTTCCTTTTTTTCACCTTAATTTAAGACTTATACCCTGTAGAAAAACTATCAATTTGAGATACGTTGCAAAGAGTTATACACATCTTCATATGTAGCTAAAACTGTTTTTTCAGAAAAATTATTTTCCACAAATTGAGAAGCTGACAAGCCTAGCTCTTGGGCTTTTTTTCTGTCTTTCCAAAGTTCGTACATATACTCAACAAATTTTTCAGTTTGGCCGCTGTCGACACTTAAATTGTCTTCTGGAGGTAAAGCTTCATCAACTCCGCTAGCTTTTATGGCTATAACCGGCAAGCCGGCAGCTTCAGCTTCAGCTACTACTAGTCCCTGAGTTTCGGTTTCGGAAGCAAATAAAAAAGCTAAAGAAGAAGCGTAATAATCTTTAAGTTCTTCTCTCTTTCTCCAACCTAAAAAATGAACCAACGATGAAAGAGCTTTATTTTCAACCAATTTTTCTAAATCGGCTCTGGCAGGCCCATCGCCTATTAGAACTAAATGGGGCAAATTTTCGGCGCTTTTATCTATCGATACATTTTCAACTTTAAGCTTGTCAACGAATACGGAAAAAGCCTTAATAATAAAATCTATAGACTTTTCGTAAGCTACTCTGCCCACATAAAGGAATGGTTTGTCAGACAACTTTAATTCTTCTTGGAGCCTGTCTCTCTGTCCATTTCTGAAAGAATCTAAATGCAAACCGCTAGGAATAACTTTAAATGGAGCTTTACATCCCTGTTCTAAAAGACGTTGGCTTACTTTGCGACTAGGAGCCACTACCAAAAAGCTATTATTCCAAAAAAGTCTCATCCAAGCCAGAATAATCTTTTTACTTAAAGCACCCGGAAGCGGAAAATAAGTTAGGTACTCTTCAAAAAGCGTATGGTGAGTAAACATATAAGGAACTTTAAATAATTTGGCATAAATAAGTCCCATTAAGCCTACAGTTCCCGGAGTATGAATATGTATAAGGTCAGGAGAAAATTTTTTTATTTCCGACCAAGTTTTCCAAGGCCAAGGGAAACCTATACGATTATCCTTTAATTGTGGCATTACCACAGAAGAAAGATAAATGAATTTTATATTTTTCTCGTACGAATTTTCTTTATTAGAATTATTTTCAATAGATAAATTATTCGATTTGACCGGAACTGAAGGGGCTATCACCAATATTTCATGATTCATTTTGGCTAAGCCGAAAACTAAGCTTTTAATGGAAGAGCAAACTCCATTGATAGTCGGAAAATAACAATCGGTAAATTGAACAATTTTCATAACTAAAATCCTTTTTTAATCTATCGGTTTTATCGTGCCAGACTCTACGTTAAAATAACTTACTTCTCTAATATTTTGAAAAGCTGCAGAAAAATCGGCTGATACTGCGGCAGTCAAAAATACTTGCCCTAAATTTCCCAAATAATCGAGCAAAATTTCTTGTCGATTTTTATCCAATTCGGAAAAACAATCATCCAAAAGAACTATCGATTCTTCACGTCTAACTAAACTCATAATTTTAGCTTCTGCTAAACGCAAAGCTAAAGCCACGCTGCGATGCTGTCCTTGAGAACCGAACATTTTTAAATTATGTCCCAAAACTTCAATGCTGAAATCATCGCGATGAGGGCCTACTTGAGTAGAGCGAAAGGACAACTCGCTTCTGTTGTTTCTTTGCAAAGAAGCAGAAAACAGCTCTTCGATTTTATGCAAAAGTTGACAATCAAGCTCTAGATTCAAATCTATTTCCCTAATATTAGCCAAATCATTGTTTTCTAAAATGGCCGCTTTTTCAGCTAAAACCTTATTAATCTCAATTAGATTATTTTTGCCCAAACGGCTTTGATAAGTTAAATTTAATTTGCAACTCTTATCAGCAGATAATAAAGAATAAATTTTTCCGACTACTACTTGTAAATAAGCTAAAATCAATAAACGATGGTAAGTTATCTCGGCTCCCAATTTTTTTAATTGTTCATCCCAAATATGTAAATAGCTGCGATCGGCTTCAGTTAAATAAGCTTCTGAACCGCTGCCTTTAACACGAACATGTAAAAATTTATTGCGTTGGCGCAATACATGGCGATAATTTATTAAATGAGTACAGTAAAGATCGGACACTTTGCATAGCAATACATCCATTAAACGGCGACGCAAAATCGGCCCACCTTGAATTAAAGCCAAATCTCCGGGAATAAATAAAGTTAGGGGTACTTCACCTAAAAAATCGCTCAAACGTTTGACAGCATTGCCGTCGATAAGTATACGTCGCTCTAAAACTTTAGAAAGAGGATTATAAGCCCAGCGCACAGTTAAACGCCTTTTTTTTCCTTCTTCAGTAAAAAAATCAGCATCAATTTCGGCATGATCGGTTTGCCACTTTATTAACTCGGCTTCGCTGCGTACTCTGAAACTTTTAGTAGAAGCTAAAATGTTTAGCGCTTCTAAAAAATTAGTTTTTCCCTGAGCGTTTTTGCCTATAAGCATATTGAGCCCCAAACCGGGCTTAAATTCTAAAACATCGTAATTGCGAAAATTTTTTAACTTTATCCGATCTACATACATAATATCTCGTTTTCGATTTTCAAAGATGATCCCTTGCATTTGTATAAGTTGCTCTCGATAGCTTCAGTTAATTTTTTTGTTACTTAAAACTAAATAAAAATGAGTAAACTGGAAAAAAAATTAGCTTGCAAAAAATTAAACCGCTTGCGAACTTGCTCAAAGACTTTATTTTGTGTAAAGGTACAAAACAATCGGCATAAAAAATTGACAAACTTTTTTGCAATAGGAGGCTTATAATGCAGCAAATCAGCGATAAAGAGTTTTTTAAATGGTTAGCTGTTAATAATGGTCAAAAAGATAAAATTGCCTTGCTTAGTCTCAGAATAGATTGGGCTCAAGCAGTAGGTAAAGCTATAGCTATGAACTCTTCGCCTTGTTGCATAAAAAATGAAAATGGCCCTCAAGGAGAAGCTTATCTTTTAGTGGTATGTTCCAATGGTAGTTGGGCTCAAGAGCTCCAATTGCAACAGCTTTATATTGTTAATAAGCTGGGTCATAAGTACGGTTTTAAAAAGATACGTACTTACGTAGGCAAAGTAAATTCTATTTATAAGAAGAAAAAAAGCTCAATACTGAATTATGTGCCAAAAGAGTTAGTTGTCAGCGACGATGAAGAAGAACAAGTTGATAAAGCCTCTGAACATATTAAAGACGAGAAATTAAAAAAATCATTCCAAACATTTTTAAAAACTGTCATTTTATCTAAAAGAGCTGCTCTAAAAAATGGGGCTAAGCTTTGTCCAAAGTGTCATATGCCCACTTATTCAACAGATCCTTTATGTTTCAATTGCCAAAACGAAGAAAACATTTCCACAAAAACAATAACGGTCAGCAAATTAAATAGAGATAGCGCAGCTTCCAAGGAAAGTATAAACTCGGAATTGGAAAAAGCCAAACTTCAGCCTTTAATGGATTATCAATACATAGATATAAAGAATAGCTTCAATTCTCAAAAACGTGCAGAAATATGGAAAGAAATAAATAGACTTGATGAAGGTTCAGCTTTACCTGATGATTTAAAAGGCTCCATAATAGAATTAGCTAGTTCTATAAGTGACAAACCTGTTTACGAATTAACTGACACGGATGTAAAAAAAGCCTTACATCCGCGTTTGTCCAGAATATATTTTACTGATAGCATAATTCACTTTGCCGCCGATAATTGCGAAAAAAACGACGAAAAATAAATTAGAGAACTTATTGCCCGTTGTCTAACTCATTCCATTGGAAAGACCGTCTAGACTGTCTAACTGCAGGTCTACTAATAATGCCGGGAGTAAAATCAGGCTCACCTGAGGGAGGCTGTTGAGAAACAGGAGCTCTTTCAGCTTGTGCTCTGGTAGGTAAACCTGGAGTAAAACCATCACGCTGGCCGGCAGCTGGACGAGATCCCGGAGGGTATGGGCGATCGGAAGTATAACTCTGACCCCTATTAGGCTGAGGCTGCCGATAAGGCATTTCTGCACCAGTTGGTGTAGGAGTAGAAAAATCACTATTAAAGCGCACTCCTGCGCCATTTGCAGCTTGTTTAGGCATACTTTCGCGCATAATCGTAGTAGATAATGGCTTAAATTCGTTTTGCTCAGAAGGAGCTGTTGGAGGTACGATTGGCTTAGGCTTCGGAGGTGCATTTTGAGCAAGAGGATGACGACCAGGCTGAGGAGTTAAAGGTCTGAACCCTCCCCTAGCAGG
>ERZ869991.18-NODE-18-length-36930-cov-9.555287_pt1 | contig 36930 bp, 30 predicted proteins | sample MGYA00520862_ERZ869991 | MGnify/ENA primary metagenome ERZ869991 (study PRJEB32232, sample SAMN07284978) | human gut metagenome | biome: human-associated habitat; material: feces | host: Homo sapiens | place: Tanzania | collected 2014-08-11 ...
CGAAAATAGATAAAAGATTGATAATCAGAGGGAGACATCCAAATTGGAGGGTAGTGTCTCCAATGCATAAAAAAAAAAGATGAAAAGTAGGTGTCACCGACACCCTTGAGTTTTTTTGTAAAACTTTACGCTTTTCAGAAATAAGCCATTTGAAGGAAGGAAATGACTTGTTTACGATGAAGAAATGACTTGTTTACGATGAAGAAATGACTTAATTAGCTGTCCTAAATGACTTAATTAGCTGTCCCAAATGACTTGTTTACAGCTTCTAAATGACTTGTTTCGCTGTCCTAAATGACTTGATTACAGGTGCGAAATGACTTGTTTGGGAAAACGAATACAAAAGAGAAAAGCATCAAAAGGGATAGAAAAGCATCAAAAAGGATAGAAAAGCATAGAAAAGCATCAAAAGGGATAGAAAAGCATAGAAAAGCATCAAAAAGGATAGAAAAGCATAGAAAAGCATCAAAAGGGATAGAAAGGGATAGAAAAGCATCAAAAGGGATAAGTGAATGCCAGAGAAACTGTAACTTTGCAGCGTCCTTCAAAACTTGAAGTGGCAGAATTTGGTATAACAAACAAAAAAATGGAAAAATGGAAAAGCAAATAACACTTTCAGAAAGCAACAAAAAAGCCGAACTGACATTGACATCAATCCGACTTTTGAATATTTTCAAAACAAGAATCCGTTTAGAACTTCTTGAATTTCAATCGCAAGGTCTTCGAACGAAGAATCATCTTGCTACCGCTGAGTGCTTCCTTAGCGAAACCTTCAGGAAGATTGTTGATTCCGTATTTGCGCAAATCTTCCATGTCATCAGCCGAGATAGGAGCATCATCATCACCCTCATGATAATTCTGGTTCTTGCGATAAGCCTTAGGAATCAACAAGCTATCGCCAGTCTGATTGAATCTCATATAAAAGCCATCAAAAGGACCTACTTCCAAATCCTTGATGAGAATCAGTTTATGCTCAATTCCCCAAAATACCTTGCGAGAAGAGAAATCACAAATCTTGCCATTCTCCAACGTATCGATGCTTTCCAAATGCCAGTAACCATCCAAATCACCATTCTTGCTGGTTTCCATTTCACAAGAAGAGAAAACCATCAAAAATATGCCGATGAGAGCCACAAAAGCAATAGGAAGAATTCTATATTTTTTCATAAACATATTCATTTAATTCTATTAAAGTTTGAAAATACCAGATTTGCTGACAGTGAGTTGGAAACCAGCATTATGACCCAACATCTGGTTGCTTCCAAAATCCATACCATAAGCACCTTTTACCTTCCAATCATGGTTAAAGTGATATGCACCCTCAACCAAGAAACTCACATTATGATGCATCTTGTTGAACGGCATATTATACGTTCCCCATCCTTTTTGGTAAGTGGCAAGCACTCGATAACCCAAACGCTCAGATGGTTGACCATCAAAACCTAAGTGATAAGCCACAAAGCGATTATTTTCTATGTATAACTGTCCATCCTCATTATACAGAGGAGAACGGTAAAGCGGATTACCAATCACCTGTCCCCAATGCTGCCAACCAGGATATGAACCATGATTATAATAATCATCAATACCTCCTAAATGGTCAGAAATCTCTGTGGTATGGTCGTGATAAATCGGACCACTCTGATATTTGGTATAAATGTACTCGAAGACGATGTTGCGCAACCAAGTGCCATACTTCAGGTTTAACTCTGCACCAAGCATGAAATCCTTGAGTTTATAACGATAGTACTTGTGTTTCTTTTCCACAAGCCATTCGTCACCTTCACCATAACCATCATAGTCGAGAAAGAACATCTGGCTATCATCTTCAAAGAAATGATCACCATAAACTCCAAGTTTCCAGGAATCGGCATCATAATTGATTCGGAAGGTCCAACTTCCCAGTACATTACCAGCTATATTACCATAAGCACCATCCGTAGAATCGGAGCCTCCTGGTATAAAAGCATGCCACATACCTTTCAGACCACCCTCTGCAGGAATAGCTTTCATCTCCCCATCTACATAATTATACGGAGTACCTCCAAACTCAGCTGCCATTTCCAGTCCTAACTCCACGCTCAGCGGGAAGAAAGAACCCTCATTACCTATCCTCAAATATCCCGCCTTGCTATGATAGAGCATACCATCAGCATATTTGGACTGGCGTTGGGTAAAATCGTGCTGCCAGTTCTCATCGGTCATCTTACCATAGGCAATATGTCCCTTGATGGCTAACCAATGATGGGCAAAAGGAAGGGTCCAATACTCCGGCAATGCCAAGCGAACCTGTGGTACCGGACGGGCATTGATACCAAAAGTCTGGCTACCACTGCTTAAAGTCTGATTCTTCAGTTCCATAGGATACTCCTTGGCACCGATACTCAGCACACCATGCAGCCAGCGAGCTTCCACAAAAGCCTGCTGAACTACTACATTACTCGTATAATGAATCGGTGCTGCCACATCTAAGCCATAACCGATGCCCCAACGACGGGCTGAATCAGTACCCAACGGACGGATGACACTACCACGGAGATAACCGTTGTTCTTCTCCAGCGAACTGAGTCCATGCTTATTGGCATTGAGCCAAAGCGGAGTCTTACCCTTGGAGAAAGAACCCTGCATCTCCACATTGTAATGAATGTCCTTGCCCAAATCCAACTTACCCGGATCTACATCCTCCTGCCAAAGATACTGGGCAGAAACAGAGAGAGGTAAAAGCAGAAATGCACTAAAGACAAACGCTTTTTTCTTATTAGTCTGATAAAATTTCATCTATAATTACTTTCGAAAGTTTTAATAATAACGGAATTTTTCACCTTTTATTATATATAAGGGACAAATTATTGCATTAAGATAATGACCTTTAGGGAATTTCCCCCACCTCTTTAGGGAAAAACCTTTCCTTTGCCAGATATTTCGCCGTATCTTTGCAGCAGAAATAAAACAAGAAGTCAAACTTTATAAAGAGATATGATTATGAAGAAGTTTATATTAGCCCTTGTAGCAATGGTCACAATGACCTTCACTACTGCATCTGCAATGAGTTACGAGCAGGCTCGCCAGCAAGCTCTCTTCTTGACAGATAAAATGGCATACGAGTTGAACCTCACAGACGATCAGTATGAGGCTGCTTACGAAACCAACCTCGATTATCTGATGAGTGTCAATACAGTGGATGACCTCTACGGAATCTACTGGAGACAGCGCAATATGGACTTGAGCTATATCCTCCTGGACTGGCAATATCGCACATTCATCAATGCCACATACTTCTATCGCCCTCTCTACTGGGACGCTGGTTACTGGCATTTCGGCATCTATGCCAGATATCCTCACCGCGACTACTTCTACTTCGGTCGCCCTCACTTCTACGTTTCCTATTGTGGAGGACACAGCTGGAGAATGAATGGTGGTAGAAGCTGGTATCATGGACGCAGTTTCGGCGGTCCACGTCCTGGCGGTCATCCAAGAGTGGGTATGCGTGACGGATTCAACAGAGGAGATTTCGGTCGTGGACAGAGTTTCGGAAACATGAACCGAAATAATGGAAACTCAAACCGCAACAACGGACAGAGCTTCGGAAATATGAGCCGTGGCAATGATAATCGCCCTCAGAGCGTGAACAGACCACAGAATAATGGTGGTTTCGGCAACCAGAGCAGCAGTTTCGGCAACCAGAACCGTCAGTTCGGTAATCGTCAGAGCAGCACCCGTACTACCGTTACCCGCGAGAATCCATCAAACAACAGCAGACCTGGCGGATTCTTTGGAGGCAACCGTGGAGGCTTCGGTAGTGGTTCTTCTATGATGCGCAGCTTTGGCAGTGGCAATACTGCCAGCCCATCCAAGAGTTTCACTCCTCGCTCTAATCCAGGGAATGGTGGTGCTTCTTTCGGAAACAGTTCTCGTTCCTTCGGTGGTGGCAACCGTTCTATAGGTGGACCTACAAGAAGCAATGGTGGCGGTTCTCACGGCAGTTTCGGAGGACGCAGATAATTTTGAAAACATTAATTCATAAGATATAAGAAAAAATAAAAGAGTTATAAAAATCAAGTAAAAACAAAAGAGAGTTATACAATACGCTGATAATAAGTTAAAGAACAGACCATTTATATGCATAACATTTACCATGCTGAATAATTAAGTATAGTAAAAGATGAAAGTTCAATAGGTTCAACATAGGTAAAAGGACCAATAGAGAGTTATTTACAGAGGCTTCCCCTTTCTCCTGCAACGGAGAATACGGGAAGCCTCATTTTTTTATATTCATCAAACGTTTCTTTCAAGATAATAAAAACACGTATGATGATTCGTTCAAGAAACTGTTCTTATATCAGATACAGAACTGAATAGAACAACTGGGCGGCGAATACATAGAGCACGATGAGAGGAGAAACCTTAGAAATACCATACGACATACAGCAGAAAATATCCTCCACTCCCTTCAGGTTATCACTGATAACACCGAAACTGCAGCAGACTACAGTTACGGCAAAAGCTGTATAAGGTATGATGCTCTGCGTAAAACTGCTTGGAAAGAGACCGCCCATCACATTCAGCAGGATGGCATGAGGCAGCAGGGTGAGTGCCAGCATGATAATCACAAACACACCCAACTCGAAACTTGCCACGCCCATCGCAAAACGCTGACGATATTCATCTGGCTTATAATGAACAATCCCACTTCTACAGAAAGCTCCATAGGCAATACTACCCAACACCAGCCACACCAATACAGGCGAAGCTAAATTATCCTGAAACTGACCGAAGAACCAGCGGATGCCCTCAGAACTCAAGAGCGAACGGTTATAGTTCTCCGGCATCGCAGCCGTCAATAGCCACGAAGTCAGCATCAGCAGGATTTGCGCCACGCCCAAACCTAAAGCCAAATACGAAAACACCTTCATTTTCTTCATCGTTCTCTCTATTCTTTTCCTGATTAAATCCTATTCTATATCTTTCTTGATGCCGCAGCTTATTCAGGATCAGCCTCGAGATTGTCGATATCTAAGATGCGAAGTTCGCAGGCTCTTACCACCAGACGGGTAGCATTGATGCCCATACCATTGTTGCCATCAGGGAAGAGTTTCTGTACCAGTTCGTTCTGTCGCTTTTCCAAACTCTTCACTCCGAAAGGCATGCCTCGCAGATTGGTAATCTGCTCCTTGGTATAACCGAGGGCGAGATGGCGAAGGAAACGCTCGTCATATTCGTCTATCTCATAATTGACCAAAGCCTCCTGGCGCATCAACTGACTATTGACACTTCTCTTGAAACGTTCTACGATCTTCTGCAGAATCGGCTGATTGAAAACCATCTTCTTACCACTCATGCAGGAAGCCACATCTCCACGGGTTAGGAGTTCCCCACTCTTTAGGATAATACCATCGCAACCTGCATCAAGTACATCCACCCAGAGCTTCTCATTCAGGATTTCTCCCGTGAAAATCAATACCTTTACGTTAGGGTACTGTTCCTTGGTATAGCGGCAGATTTCTACACCTACCGTAGTGGAACCGCCCAAACCAAGATCGAGAAGCACGAGGTCAGGCAACTGCTGTTTGATGAGTTTCCAATAGCTCACCTCACTGTCAGCAGTTCCGATAATCTCAGCTTCAGGTATATCGTTTTTGAAAATTCCTTCCGTACCTTTCAGTTCCAAAGGTACATCCTCTACTATGATTACTTTAAAATTGTCCATTGTCGTTTATTTGAGTCTATATTGAATTTATGTTTTAACTATTTATGATTCCATTACTAACATTCCCGGCAATACCACCTCAATGAGCAGGAATCCATCATCAGAAGGCTTTGCCTGGATACCGCAGCCACGAAGATTGGTCGTCTCTCCCATCTCTCTTACGATTTGTCGGCAAACTAAGAATCTCATATCCACGGTGAGCGGAGTGAAAAGGAGATGATGCAAGGAATCGTCATATCTCAATCCTGAGAAAACAAACTGGCAGGTGGCATAAGCCGCATGCACAGATTTGATTTTCGGTTTCACTTGCGTGATGACAATACCATGCGCCTTGGCAAGTTCCTTCACGGTTTCCTGTATCAGTCGGAAGAGATAATCCTTCAGCGCAGCATCACACTTCAGATTGGTTTCCACCTGTTCCATCGCCTGCGCACTCAGCATCAGATAGATGGATTTATAGTAATCTACCAATTCTTTCAGAGAAGCTACATCATCGGGGGATGCCTCTATCAACTGTCGGATACGTGATGGATAATACATCGTTTCATGCTTCAACGTAGAGAGGCAATTGTCTAATACAGAATTAGATACGTGCAAACGATCATTCTCAAATCGCACCCGTCTCAACTCATCTTCCAGCAGTTGATTATCTGCCTCCTTGCCATTCGATAAATCCAGTCCACGTTTCAGTTCTTCCTCTATCTCATGCACCACCTCATCCAAACGGAGATTGACACGGGAATGTCGGGACTTCTTACTCCATATTTCCCTGATGCGCTTCAACTTTTCAGGTACAGACTGGTCGCTGAGCAACAGAAGATTGATATCACGGATGCGATCCACCGCAAAGCGATAGGTCACCACATGGCGATAATAGAGCAGATAGTAGGCTATCGGCAACTGCAACAGCAGGAGAAAGAGCAGGATGACAGCTACCGTCTTGGAGTTTTCCGAACTCTGCATCGTGCGGACATACTCAGGCAGTGTGTTATCTGTACTCCGTTCCCTGAAGAGTTTGGTATAAACCTTATTGTTTCTATCATACAAAGTCCATTGATGCAAGGCAAGCGCAGCCACCGCACTCTCATTTCTGATGTCGAGAATAATGCTGTAGTCGGTCGTCACACTATCAGCAAACCATTTCAGTTCGGCAGCTTGAGAGAGTTTTGGACAGCTCACCATCAGATTTTTACCCTGAGGATACTGGCGCAGATAATGCTGATTGAGATAGTAGATGGCAGAATCTGCAAATGCCAAGGTACGCTGGTATGTACCATTGATATTGCTATAATAAGCACTGTCGGCAAAGGCATCTGCCAAAGTGAGTTCTCGGGAAACCTTTCCGGTAGCCAGGGTATGATGATGTATCTGGGATGCAAAAGACGACACGGATGATGCCAACAAAAGAATGACACCAACGATCATCCGTCCGATTCCCTTAGGCAGTCGGAAACGGAACACACTACCCTTTCCCACTTCACTCTCTGCCTCAATATGACAAATATTGAAGATACTGCTCACCTTCTTATATTTCTCGATGATACCCTTGCAGTTGAGGAGTCCGAATCCATGACCGCCCGTATAGGTACGGTCGAAGACATGAGCCAATTGTTCCTCATCCATTCCCTTACCGGTATCAGCGATGACGATTTCTACGTATTTATCATGTTCCTCTGCAGAAACAGTAACCTTACCTCCAGCAGGAGTAAACTTGCGTGCATTGTCGGCTATAGTATTGATCATAAAGAGCGTCAGGGTGCGGTCTGCCTTCACCTTAGCTGCAGTTGGCTGCACATCGAGTTTTATCTTCTTCATCTGGAAACTCATCTTGCCCTTTGCCACAATATCGAAAAGCGGTTGGAGAGGGAAAGAGACGATACGGAGATTCAAAGTTCCCTGTCGCATCTGAATCCAGTTGGTCAGGATGGTGTTATACTGGCTGATCTTATCCGTCAGTTCTGAGATATACTCATACCGCTCCTGTTTTACCTCATCCGGGGTACTTTCATCATCCTCTGCCAACTTATCCACCTCATGAATCATGCGGTCGATGAAAGGCGTGATACTGTTTACTAAAGAGACCTTGGCACGCTGCTCCAGATTACGTTTTTTATTGTCATCAAGATGCAAACGGGCTATAGATATCTCTTCATCCAATTCTTCTGTTATTTCATTTATATCATTGATATACTGTGTATTACGCTGCTTCCACTGCTCTAAAGGTTCAAGCAGGGAAGACAGCGGTTTAGCCTGTATCTTTCTTCTTCGCATACGGTCGAAGAGATACAGGAGGATGACCACGAGCAATATCATGGCGAGTACCGCTGCTATCATGAGATTGAGCTGCAGAGCATTATCATCAAGCAAGGCAGCACGTGCCTCCAACTGCTTGTCCTGTCGGGTTCGCTCCTGTAAGTCAAGATAGATATTACGGTTGTAATCACTCTGCTGTTTATTGTCGAGCGCTGAATATACCAAACAAAGTCGTTCACGAATAGAGGCCACCAGATCGGGAGCTGACTTGATATTCTTGCTCACCTGCAGGGCACGGAGCAGACAGTCGCCTGCAGAATTATAATCCTCTATAGCGAAGTAACATTCAGCTAATGTACGGTAACCGCCTGCTATCTGGTAGGTATCACCATAAGAGATGAAAAGATTCAGCGCACGCTGAGCTAAGTTACCCGCCAAGAGCGTATCCGGCATCTGTTCTACATTCAGATACTGGATAGCCGGCAAATTGTTCCGGATGAGAAAATCCCGCATCTTAGCCTTCTGCAGATGTTCACTGATAGACTGAAGGGCATTAGCCTGCCAGTAAGGATAACCGCCAACCATCGTTCCATCAGGCATGACAACTCGTCCGGCTGAAGCCAACATATAGCACTGTATCAGATAGTCAAATTCCGTCTGTGCTATCTGTTCAGACGTACCATTGGTGATGGCACCACCCGAACCGATATTATATAGATAGTTGAGATACTGGGCAGTATCTGCTTCAAGTGCATCCGCATCGATATCGTTCAGAGCCTTCAACATCGGTTCTTCCAGACCGACGTAATAACAATAAGTGGCGTCAACGATATCAAATTCGCTATGAGCATAGGTGGCACGTCGGCGCTCACGGGGTGGCAGATTGGAAGCCTCCTCGCCCAAGCGGCGCAAGCGCACCATCGCTTTCTCGCGATAGGAATAAAAATCTTTGTTGTGAGATTCCCGCTGACAGATGCGCATCATCTGCACATCAGCAATGAGAAGCTCCAGTTGGTTGTTGCTCTTTTCTTCCACAAGACCGAGCCATCGGCGAGCCTCCTTGTAGTTCATCTTTGCCATCTCTACGAATGCTAAGTTATTACAAGCCTCAGCATATCCGGCACTATAGTCATCAGAAAGAGCTAAAGCTCTCTGTGCCAATATCTTAGTAGAATCAAGGTCACGGTAGTGATAGGCATATGAAAGTGTATTCAACCGATCCACCTCCTGCTTATGAGAAGGACCACAAGCTGAATAGAAAAACAGCGCCAACATCATCACGATGGAGGCGCTGATCTTTTGCGTGATATTAATTTTGGCCATTAAGCCATTAAATTCTCAATTAACCACGAGCCTTGGCAATATAGCCAAGAGCCTCTTTACACTTAGCAGTAACTGCAGCCCAGTCACCAGCAGCTACAGTCTCCTTAGGGAAGAGCTTAGAACCCATACCTACACAGAGAACACCAGCCTTGATCCAAGGAGTCAAGTTCTCTTCAGTTGGCTCTACAGCACCAGTAACCATGATATTGCTCCAGCGCAAAGGTGCCATTACATTCTTAACGAATGAAGGACCACCTACGTTACCTGCCGGGAATACCTTAGTTACATCGCAACCTGCAGCCTGAGCATTATTGATCTCAGTTACAGAACCACAACCTGGAGAATAAGGAACCAGGCGACGGTTGCATACTGGAGCAATCTCTGGATTGAAGTTAGGACCTACAATGAAGTTGGCACCCAACTGGAGATAGAGAGAAGCAGTACCAGCATCAACGACTGTACCAGCACCAAGGATCATCTCTGGGCACTCCTTGTCAGCCCACTTTACCAACTCACCGAAGATTTCGTGAGCGAAATCACCACGGTTAGTAAACTCGAATACACGTACGCCACCCTCATAACAAGCCTTGATGACGTTCTTGCAAATTTCAATATCCTTATTGAAAAATACAGGAACCATACCAGTCTCTTTCATGGCTGCCATGACCTGCATTTTGCTAAACTTTGCCATTTTTTATTTAAATATTAAATGTTAAGTGTTAAATGTTAAATAGGAAGAGCGCAAATGAATTCTACACTCTTCACTTAAATTATCGCTGAACGCGACCATTAGCGTTACCACCAGCAAGACTCTCTACCTCGTCAACAGAAACCAGGTTGAAGTCGCCAGGGATAGTGTGCTTCAAAGCAGAAGCAGCTACTGCAAACTCCAAAGCCTCAGCCTGAGTATTCTTAGTCAAGAGACCGTGGATCAAACCGCCAGAGAAAGAGTCACCACCACCTACGCGGTCGATGATTGGGTTGATGTCATAATGCTTGCTCTGGTAGAACTCCTCACCATTGTAGATAAGAGCCTTCCAACCATTGTGTGTAGCAGAGAGAGACTCACGAAGTGTAGAAACTACATACTTGAAGCCAAACTCCTTCATCATACCCTGGAAGATACCATAGTATCCCTCAGCGTCAGTCTTACCACCCTCTACATCAGCATCTGGCTTGAAGCCCAAGCAGAGCTGAGCATCTTCCTCATTACCGATGCAGACATCTACATACTGCATCAATGGACGCATAACAGAGATCGCCTTCTCTGAAGTCCAGAGCTTCTTGCGGAAATTGAGGTCAACAGATACTGTTACACCGTGACGCTTAGCAGCCTCACAAGCCAACTTGGTCAGCTCAGCAGCCTTGTCGCTGATAGCAGGAGTAATACCACTCCAGTGGAACCACTGAGCACCCTCCATAATCTTGTCGAAATCGAAATCAGATGGATCAGCCTCTGCGATAGAACTATGAGCACGGTCATAGATTACCTTAGAAGGACGCATTGAAGCACCTGTCTCTGCATAATAGAGCCCAACACGGTCACCACCACGAGCAACGAAATCGGTATTCACACCATAACGGCGGAGAGCGTTAACTGCAATCTGACCAATCTCATGCTTAGGCAACTTAGATACGAAGTAAGCCTCATGACCATAGTTAGCTACACTGACTGCTACGTTAGCCTCACCACCACCAGGGATGATACGGAATGAATCACTCTGGATAAAACGATCATTACCTTCTGGGGACAAACGAAGCATGATCTCACCTAATGTTACAATTTTTGCCATTGCTTGAAATGTTTTTTAATTTGTTTCTTTATAGTTGTTCTTCGAATTCAGTATCAAATAATTTGCATTCTGTTCCGAATATCGTGGCAAAAATAATCATAATTTCTCAAATAACGAAACAAAATCGAGTTTTTTTTTAGTTTTTGTGCAAAAAAGTTGCTGTGCATTCGCACAATTCAATTTTTTATTGTAAATTTGTACCGAATATTCTATATGTGGACGTACACTCGAAAATTGGAAGTTCTCAGAATTGCCTTCTTCGCACAGTACACAAGCGTATCGACATATATTATATTAATGTACGCACGTGAAAGAAAGTGCATCATGGACGAAGTTTAATAACAAATGGGTTAAAAACCAGCAAACGCTTAAAACATGGCCGAAAAAATAAGAATCAAGGATATCGCCGAAAGGGCTGGCGTATCTGTAGGTACTGTCGATAGAGTTCTTCACGACCGCCCTAACGTCTCCAAACCTGCCCGCGAAAAAGTGGAACAGGCGCTCAAGGAGATGAACTATCAGCCTAACATGTATGCCAGTGCTCTGGCATACAACAAGTCATATACCTTCTACTTGCTACTTCCGAAGCATGAATCTGAGGCTTACTGGGAGGAGATAGAGGAAGGTGCACGCAAATGTGAGGAAAGCAAACGCGATTTTCACATCAACGTGAAGATCAACTTCTATGAGCGCTCCAGCGAGGAGTCTTTCATCGAACAGGGAAAGGCTATCATCGAAGAAAAGCCGGAGGGGGTCATCATCGTACCTTCATCTCTTGAAATAACCAGAGCGCTTACCGACCAGTTGCATGAGTTGAACATTCCGTTCATCTTGCTCGACTCCTACATGCCTGATCTCCGCCCACTTTCCTTCTTCGGACAGGATTCTTTCTGCAGTGGTTTTTTCGCTGCCAAGATGCTCATGATGCTTGCTTTCAAAGAAAAGGAGATTATGCTGATGAGACAGACAAAGAACGGAATCGTGGTCAGCAAGCAGCAGGACAATCGCGAGGTAGGGTTCCGTCACTATATGCACGACCATTTCCCAAGCGTCAAGATCAATGTGCTCGACCTGCCACTCGATGGTTCCCGCGCTGAATTCATGAAGATGCTGGAGAAATATTTCGCTACATATCCTGATACACATCATTGCATCACCCTGACCTCGAAAGCTCATATCGTGGGGGACTTCCTGCTGAAGACCAACCGCCGTGATGTTCAAATTATGGGATATGATATGGTGGAGAAGAATGCAAAATGTCTGAGAGAAGGAAGCATCTCCTTCCTTATCGCACAGCATGCCTACATGCAGGGATATAACTGTGTGGAGACGCTCTTCCGGGCACTCGTTCTCAAGAAAAAGGTAACACCCGTGAACTATATGCCTATCGAGTTGCTGATGAAGGAGAATATCGACTTCTACCGCCGAACTCAATTATAGAAAGATAGTAGGAATTAATAGAATTTTATGTAATTATAAATATTAAAAAACATAACTACAGATGAAACAATCAAGCTTTATCAAAATTAACCCTGCCGACACGGTAGTGGTTTGCTTGTGCCCTATGAAGAAGGGCGAGACCATCGAAGTAGATGGTAAGTCTATCACCCTCTTGCAGGATACTCCTGCCGGACACAAAGTGCTCATTAACGATGCACCTGAAGGAAAGGACATCATCAAGTACGGTTACCCTATCGGTCATGCTAAGAAAGATCTGAAACAGGGTGAGTGGGTCAACGAGAATAACCTCAAGACCAACCTTGCCGGCACTTTGGAATATACTTACAATCCTGTGGATGAACAGTTGAACATCGAGAAGGAAGACCGTACTTTCCTGGGCTACGTGCGCAAGAATGGTGAGGTCGGTGTAAGAAACGAGATCTGGGTAGTTCCTACCGTAGGCTGCGTGAATGGCGTAGCGGAAAAACTGGTAGAGCAACTCAAGGAGGAAACAAAATGCGAAGGCATTGATGCCATCCACGCTTGGCACCACAACTTCGGCTGTTCTCAGCTCTCTGGCGACCACGAGAATACCCGCAAGGTGCTTCGTGACATCTGTCTCCATCCAAATGCTGGTGCTGTGCTCGTTCTTTCACTCGGATGTGAGAATAATCAGCCTGACGAGTTCATGGAGATGCTCGGCGACTATGACAAGGATCGCATCAAGTTGCTCGTAACCCAGAAGGTGGAAGGCGACGAACTGGAAGTGGGTATGGATATGCTCTGGCAGCTCTACGACAAGGCTAAAACTGACAAGCGTCAGGAAGTTCCTGTCAGCAAGTTGCGCGTAGGTTTGAAGTGCGGTGGTTCTGACGGGTTCAGCGGTATTACTGCCAACCCATTGGTAGGTGAGTTCTCTGATTGGCTCGTTGCTCAGGGCGGTACTTCTATCCTTACTGAGGTACCAGAGATGTTCGGTGCAGAGACGATTCTCATGAACCGTTGTGAGAACAAGGAATTGTTCGACAAGACCGTTCACCTCATCAATGATTTCAAGGAATACTTCCTGAGTCATGGCGAACCTGTTGGCGAGAATCCTTCACCAGGCAACAAGGCGGGCGGTATCTCTACATTGGAAGATAAGGCTCTCGGTTGTACACAGAAGTGCGGTCGTGCACCAGTCAGCGGTGTATTGCAGTATGGTGACCGTCTGGAGACAAATGGTTTGAACCTCCTTTCAGCACCAGGCAACGACCTTGTGGCAGCCACAGCCTTGGCATCAGCAGGATGCCAGTTGGTTCTCTTCACCACCGGTCGCGGTACCCCATTCGGCACCTTCGTACCAACCATGAAGATTTCTACCAACAGCACCTTGGCAAAGAACAAGCCAAACTGGATTGACTTCAATGCCGGCGAGCTCGTAGAGGGCACTGAGATGAAGGACCTCGTACGCAAGTTCATCGACAAGATCATCTCCATAGCCAGTGGAGAGGAAGCTCGCAACGAGGAGAATGGTTATCGCGAGATTTCCATCTTCAAAAATGGAGTAACACTTTAAGGAAGTGAAGAACGAAGAGTGTAGAGAGAAGAATCCTACACTCTTACTAAATATAAGAAGAATGAGTAATAAGAAAGGATTGTTGGCTTTATCGCCACTGATTTTATTGATAGCGATGATAGCCCTCTTTACGGGATATTCCGCAGAGGAAAGTCATAAGGATACGAGCCTGTCGCTCACCGTGGCATTCATGATTTCAAGCATCTATGCCGTAGCCATCTCGGGCGGTATGCCTATCAGAAAACGCATCGACACCTATAGTCGAGGGGCTGGAGCCAACAACCTCATGCTCATGCTATGGATATATGTGCTGGCTGGTGCATTCGCAGCATCGGCAAAGGCGATGGGAGCAGTAGATGCTACCGTCAACCTTGCCCTGAGCTTGTTGCCAGCCAGCATGATATTACCCGGTCTCTTCCTCGCAGCCTGCTTCATATCGCTCTCGATAGGCACCAGCGTGGGAACCATCGTAGCTCTCGTGCCCATCGCGGCAGGTCTCGCCCACTCTGTGGATGCAAACTTAGCACTGACCGTAGCCATCATCGTGGGTGGAGCCTACTTTGGCGACAACCTGTCTTTTATCTCTGATACAACGGTCGTAGCTACCCAGACACAAGGTTGCCAGATGAGTGACAAGTTCAGGGTAAATGCCCTCATCGTCATCCCTGCTGCCATCATCATCCTGATTATATATGGAATATTGGGCGCAGGAACCAAGGCACCGACCCATATCGATGCGGTACAATACATGAAGGTTCTACCTTATATAGTAGTACTCGTCACGGCTATTGCTGGCATGAATGTGATGGCAGTACTGACATTGGGTTCCATTCTCTGTGGCATCATCGGCATCATCGATGGCGGTTACGACATTTTCGGATGGTTCTCTGCCATGGGCAATGGCGTGATAGGAATGGGAGAACTCATCATTATCGCTATGATGGCTGGAGGTATGCTTGAGATCATCCGTGAAAACGGAGGCATCGACTTCATCATCTCCAAGATTACAGCTCATGTAAACAGCAAAAGAGGTGCCGAACTGTCTATCGCTGCCCTCGTCACAATGGTGAATATCTGTACTGCCAACAATACGGTGGCGATTCTTACCGTGGGAAATATCTCTAAGAAGATAGGTGACAAGTTTGGGGTAGATAACCGCAAAGCAGCAAGCATACTTGATACCTTCTCCTGCACCATACAGGGATTGATACCATACGGAGTGCAGATGCTCTTGGCGGCAGGACTCTCTGGTCTCAGTCCGCTCGACATCATCCCTTACCTCTATTATCCAATGGCTATCGGCTTAGCAGCCCTATTTGCCATTCTCTTCAGATACCCAAGAAGATTCAGTTAAAGAATAAATAGGAAATTCAGTTTCTGGGAGAAGGAAGAATGAAAAAGGAGGAATGAAAGAAAGGAATAAAGGAAGGAATGATTAAATGAACAAGGAGGAGGAAGAATGAAAGAGAGGAAGGAATGAACAAGGAGGAAGAATGAAAGAAAGGAAAATGAAAGGAAATAAGGATTTTTAAAATAAGAATCACGATGGACTTTTTACAGAGAAATCTTTTCACGAAATTGCGCTCGGAAAACTTCGGTACGCAGGAGGAACTGGAGGCGATGACCACCTTCAAGAAAAAGAAGATTGCGCAGATGATGAAAAACCTGAACAACGTGCCTTCAGGGGAAGTGCTCATGCACAACAGTTTTCTCAACAGACGTTTGACCAAGATTCAGAAAGAGGAACCGCACGTCATTGATACGTCCATGGAAACTGTCTATCTGCTCCGACTGATCGTGAGCAATGCCAATGCCATGCTTTCTGGCGGCATCAGCATCAGAGGCATCATCCAACTGGGACAGTATCTGCGCACCAGAGGAGACAAGGTGGATTTCGTAAAACTCGACAATTGGCTCACCAAACTGCATCTGCAGAGAATGGCTCAACTGGAAGGAAGCGTGCTCATCACCTTCTTCAACTTTGAACAGGATGAAATCCCGTTTGTCAAGTTGGTAGAGAGAGGAGCCTATAAATTGACCCTTCGCTCACTATACTACAACATCAAGGACATGGAAGACATCAAGTTCCAGCAATCACAGGTAGGATTCGTTCATACCACAGGCGGTTCCATGCGCAAGAACCTGCGCCGAAGTATGAGATTCTTCGGATATGCACCAGTAGAATCTGCCAGCAATTTCTTCAACGGTTTCTTCAGGTCACTCTCTGAAATCGAAGAATAAAATATAAAATTTATATAAAAAAAGCGCACGCCTGACTCATATATCAGACGTTTTTCGTAACTTTGCACTTATGAAGCGTATTATAATAGTAATCATAGCAATAATCATGTCCCTTGGCATCCAGGCGCAAGTGCAATGCGAGGATACCTGTCAGCATGTACATGGCATCGACCTGAGTCACTATCAGGGCAATGTGTTCTGGGAAACTGTAGGCGATAACTCCAAAATGGCTTACGTATATCTCAAAGCCACAGAAGGAGCAACCAACGTGGACAGCAAATATAAACAAAACATAGACCTGGCTCACAGATATGGACTGAAAGTTGGTTCATATCATTTCTATCGTGCCCGTATTCCACAGCAGACTCAGTTGGAAAACTTCATGGCGCAATGCCGACCTGGCGACCAGGACCTGCTGCCGATGATAGACGTGGAAACCAAGAGCAACCTGCCTACAAAGGAATTCTGTGACTCACTCTTCAAGTTTCTGCATCTCGTGGAGAAAGCATACAAGCAGAAACCGCTCGTCTATACAGGTGCCAACTTCTACGACAACTACCTGCTCGGCAAGCTCAACAGTTACAAGATCATGATAGCCCAATACAGCAAGCGAGAGCCTGTGCTCCGTGACGGCAGGGATATTGAGATGTGGCAATATACCGGAAAAGGACGACTCAATGGAGTAAACGGATATGTAGATAAAAGCCGGTTTATGGGAAAACATAAGTTGAGAGAAATCAGATTCCGACACCGATAAAGGAGAATCAGAATCTGATAACGAGAAAGCAAGAATTCTTTAGTAATATATAATATTTAGAAATAACATGGCAATTATAAAATGTCCAGAGTGCGGACATCAAATCAGTGACAAAGCACCCGTTTGCCCAAGTTGCGGCGTAGAAATAGCAGGCAAGGTTATCAAATGCCCTAACTGCGGAGAGGTTTACTTCAAGGTTCAGGAGATGTGTCCTAACTGTCATCGACCTACTTATCAGGCTCAGGTGCCACCCGTTACAGACCCAAAGCCTGTAACTCCTCCTACTCCACCTGTACCTCCTGTGCCAACAACAACTCCTGCGGCACCAGCATCTCCAGCTACACCTGTTCCGCCGGTTTCTCCTACTCCGTCAGCAACTCCAACCGCTCCGGCTACTCCTCGCCCTACAGCACAGGGAGCCAAGCAAGATGCAGAGGGCAAAGAAGAGCCAAAACAGAAGAAACCAGGTCTGGTCTTCATCATATCAGCCATCTTCTCTATCTTAGTATGCGGCATTTTCTATTATTTCTACGACAGTGCCAACAAGAACAAGGAACAGGAGGCTTACGAATATGCAATGCAGAGCTCTGACCCGATGGTACTCAAAAGTTACCTGGATACATACAAGGATGCAGATGAGGCTCACCGCGATTCTATCACTGCGCATCTCAACATGCTGCAACAGGTAGATCAGGACTGGACCAATGCCCTCGTCAGTGATTCCAAAGAAGCTCTGGAGGCATACCTGCAGAAATATCCAAACACACCGCATAAGAACGAGATTTGGAATAAGATAGACTCCATTGACTGGCAGTTAGCCCAGAGAGACAACTCGGTGGATGCTTATCAGGCATACCTGGATGCACATGCCGACGGTGCTCATATCGAAGAGGCTGAGATTGCCATGAAGAAAATCAAGAGCAGTGAGGTACAGCCAGAAGAGAAGCAGATGGTAAGCGGTCTCTTCCGACAGTTCTTCCAGAGCATCAACTCACGCAATGAGGATGGTCTGACGGCAACTTGCGAGGATATCCTCTCTTCGCTGCTCGGCAAGGCTTCTGCCACCAAGTCAGATGTGGCTACTTTCATGCACAAACTCTACAAGGAAGATGTAAGCAATATGAACTGGCACCTCAACAACGACTACCAGATCAAGAAACGCGAGGTAGGCGATCAGGAATATGAATTCCAGGTACAGTTCTCTGCTCGTCAGGACATCGACAAGACAGATGGCAGCAAGGTAGAGAACAAATTCAAGATTAACGCTACCGTTTCGCCAGACGGAAAGGTTTCTGCTTTCAACATGGCGAAGGTTACCGCAGAATAATTTTCAGGTATGAAAGGTAAGAAGATAACAGGTTAAACTCAAAAACAAAAAAAACTCCGATGTGATTGATATCCATCGGAGTTTTACTTTTTAACAACAAAATACTATATTGCAACCTATTCCCTTATTTTGCTTCTTTCATTTCTTTCAACAATTCCTTCTGACGTTCGGTGAGTCCCGTAGGAAGTTTCACATTATAGGTGATAATCAAATCACCGAATGTGCCGTCGCCTCGGTCATAACCCTTGCCACGAACACGAACCTTCGTACCATTCTGCGTCTCTGGTTTGATCTTTAGTTTGATCTTTGAGCCATTGCTCAATTTCACAATACCTTCACCTCCCAACAAGGCAGTGTACATATCGATATTCACATTCATGTTCATCTCACCAGTACTATGACGGGCATTACCACCACATCCGCCGTTGCAACCACCAGCACCGAAATCATCCCTAACGTTTCCGCCAAAACCACCGAAACCGCCAAAGCCTCCAGCACCACCAGCGCTACGGCCACGACCACCGAAGAGATTTTCGAAGAAGCTGCTGAAACCGCTGCCTCCAGAACCGAAACTACTGAAATCGAAGCCCTCAAACGGATTGCCGCCACCAGCACCACCGCCGCCGAAGCCTCCAAATCCACCGCCAGCCTGTTCATAAGCCTGCGCATTCTTCCACTGTTCGCCATACTGATCATATTTGGCGCGCTTATCAGGATCGGAGATGACATCATAGGCTTCATTCAAAGCCTGGAATTTTGCCTTCGCCTTCGGATCGTTAGGATGCAAATCGGGATGGAACTGCTTTGCACGTTTACGATAAGCAGCTCTGACATCCTTCTGAGGGATATTCTTATCCACACCGAGAATCTTATAATAATCTACAAATGCCATAATTACAATTCCTCCATTTTTAATGTTTTTAGCAATTATCCAACAAAAAGTATGCCGTATTCATTTCTTTTTTGTAATTTTGCATCCAAATGGGGAATTTTCATGTGGACTGACAGAAATGATGACCCATCTGTCAGAAACAGTGACATACCCATTCACTGATACATGATTTACAAAAATTAATAAATTCTTTCAGTTATGAAACAATTAATGGCTGCGCTAATGATGGCGCTAACTCTTAATCCAAATGCAATCATGGCTAAACAAAGAACTGTCAAGCTAAGAGTAATAGAAACCAGTGACGTACACGGTTCCTTCTTCCCTTACGATTTCATCAACCGCAAGCCAAAGGCTGGTTCGCTCGCTCGTGTTTCTTCATACGTGGATTCTCTCCGCCAAACCTACAAGGATAATCTCATCCTGCTGGAAAACGGAGATATCCTGCAGGGACAACCTACCTGCTACTATTATAATTACATCGCCACGAAGGAAAGAAACGTGGCAGCGGATGTGATAAACTACTTGAAGTATGACGCACAAACCTTTGGTAATCACGACGTTGAGACCGGTCATGCGGTTTACGACAAGTGGATCAAGGAACTCAACTGTCCAGTGATCGGTGCCAACATCATCGACACCAAGACCCAGGCTCCTTACGTCAACCCTTATATCATCCTCAACCGTGAGGGTGTAAAGATTGCCGTCCTCGGTATGCTCACTCCTGCCATCCCTAACTGGTTGACAGAAAACCTCTGGAGCGGTCTCCGCTTTGAGAACATGGTGACTTCTGCCAAGTACTGGATGAAGCAGTTGCAGGAGAAGGAAGACCCAGATGTTGTGATCGGTCTCTTCCATAGTGGTTGGGACGGCGGTATCAAGACCGAGGAATATGAGGAAGATGCAGCAATGAAGGTGGCACAGGAGGTTCCGGGATTCGACCTGGTGCTCTTCGGACACGACCATACCCGCCACTGCAAGACCATCACCAATAATGAGGGCAAGCAAGTGGTTTGTCTCGATCCTGCCAACAATGCCATCAGCGTGGCAGATGCAGAAATCACCATCACCATCGATGAGCATACCATCAACAACAAGACGGCGCATATCCTGCAGAACAAGCAGGTGCATGGCAAGATAGCAGACGTGACAGACTGTCCTATCGATGAGAAATTCATGGCTGCCTTCAAGCCTCAGATGGAAGCGGTAGATAAGTATGTCAACAAGGAAATCGGAACTTTCAAGAACGCCATCTACAGTCGTGAGGCTTTCTTCGGCGATTGCGCTTTCAATGATTTCATCCTCAACCTGATGCTCCAGATCACCAAGGCAGACATCGCTTTCAATGCTCCGCTGCAGATGAATGCCGTCATTCAGGAAGGTCCTATCCGTGTCAGCGATATGTTCAATCTCTATAAATATGAGAACGGACTCTATACCATGCGCCTCACCGGTGAAGAGATACGCAAGCATCTGGAAATGAGCTACGACCTCTGGGTTAACACCATGAAGAGTCCTGACGACCATCTCCTGCTGCTGGACGAAAAGACTTTCGGCGACCAGCAACGACTCGGTTTCAAGAACTTCTCTTTCAATTTCGACAGTGCTGCGGGCATCGACTACGAGGTGGATGTCACCAAGCCAGACGGAGAGAAGGTGAAGATCCTGCGCATGAGCAACGGACAACCTTTCGATGAGAAGAAATTCTACAATGTGGCAGTGAACAGTTATCGCGGCAATGGCGGTGGTGAACTCCTGACCAAGGGTGCCGGTATTCCAAAGGAAGAACTGGAGAAGCGCATCGTATATCGCAGTGAGAAAGACCAGCGTTTCTATCTCATGGAGGAGATTTCACGTATGGGCGAAATTGAGGCAAAGGCTAACGGCAACTGGAAATTTGTGCCAGAGAAATGGGTGAAGCCTGCCGCAGAAAGAGACTATCAACTTTTATTCGGTAAGAAAAAATGAAATATTGGTTTATATTCTGCAAGACGGATATCGTCTTGGAAAAGAGAGAAGACGGAACCTACACGATTCCATGCTGTGAGGAGTGCCCGATAGAGACGAAGCCCTGGACACATATCCTCAACATTACTCCGATGGAGGATGGTACGGAGGTGAAAACGTTCACTATTCCTGAACCTATCACCGACAATCCGAAATACGAGATGTGCGGGCTCCGTCCCAGTTTCTACAAACTCTCTCCGGCACTCTACCAGAAGGCTGGCAAGTGTCAGGAATTGAACTACTGGGACCAGAACACCCACTTCTGCGGTGTCTGCGGTGCGCCTATGGAAATGGCGACAGACATCAGTAAGAAATGTACCAACTGCGGCAAACAGGTTTGGCCATCTCTCGCCACAGCCATCATCGTACTCATCCACAAGGGTGATGAGGTGCTTCTTGTTCATGCCCGCAACTTCAAGGGAAACTTCGACAGTCTCGTAGCGGGATTCGTAGAAACCGGCGAGAGCTTAGAGGAAGCCGTTCACCGCGAGGTGATGGAGGAAACCGGACTCACCATTACCAATATCAAATACTTCGGTTCCCAGCCGTGGCCTTATCCGAGCGGACTGATGATTGGTTTTACAGCCGACTACGTAGATGGGGAGATTCATCTTCAGAAAGAAGAACTCTCCCGCGGAAGATGGTTCAGGAAAGACAACCTCCCTATCCTCCCAGAGAAACTTTCCATCGCCAGAAAGCTCATTGATGCCTGGTTGGAGGAAAAATAATTCATTAACGGTAAAACATGTAGGTGTATGTCAACGAATAAAGAGAAACTCTGGAATGCAAACTATGTGAAGGTGATGACAACCAATTTCCTGTTGTACTTTGCCTTCTACCTTCTTACTCCCCTGCTCCCACTCTATCTGAGCGAGACTTTCGGAGCAACGAAGGATACCATTGGAATCGTACTGAGCGGCTATACCGTGGCTGCTCTCATCATCCGACCTTTCAGTGGCTATGTAGTCGATAGTTTCTCCCGCAAGAAGGTGCTCATGTTCTGTTTGTCGGGCTTTGCCATCTTCTTTGCCGGATATATTGCCGCTGGCACCATCCTCATGTTTGCCATTTGCCGCACCCTTCATGGCGGTCCTTTCGGTGCAGTCACGGTAGCCAACAGCACCTGTGCCATCGATGTACTCCCTTCGAGTCGCCGCAATGAAGGTATCGGTCTCTATGGATTGAGCAATAACTTCGCCATGGCTATTGCTCCATCCATAGGAATTTATCTCCACGATTTCGTGGGGAGCTACATGGTTCTTTTCTGGATTGCCTTTTTAGTGGCTTTAGCCTCTATGATCATCGCAGGAACCATCCGCTTGCCTGAAAAGGAAATTATCAAAAACAAGGAGAAACTCTCTTTCGACCGTTTCTTCCTGACCCGTGCCTGGTTGCTCGCCATCAATATCGCCATGTTTGGTTTCTGCTGGGGTGTACTCAGCAACTACCTTGCCATCTACAGCAAGGAGGAATTGGGCATTACGGGAGGAACCGGCACCTATTTTGCCATCCTTTCCATCGGTCTCTTCACCTCCCGTCTGCAGGGTCGTAAGGCATTGAGCCAAGGTAAGTTAACTCAGAATGCAGCCGAAGGTATGTGCATCTCTCTTGTGGGATTCCTTCTCTTCGTAGGCGTTCATCATCCGATAGCTTATTACCTCTCTGCTGCCCTCATCGGACTGGGCAACGGACACCTCTACCCTGCTTTCCTCAACATGTTTATCAATGTAGCCCGCCATGACCAGCGAGGTACTGCCAACAGTAGTATTCTTACCGGTTGGGATTTAGGTTTCGGTATCGGTTGTCTTTTAGGAGGTGTTGTGGCAGAACATTTCAGTTACAATACAACTTTCTGGATGGTAGCGATAGAAAATGCTGCCAGTGTTGCCCTCTTTTTCCTCGCTTCCAAGAAATTCTTTGAGAAAAGAAGAAGAATGGAATAGAACCCGGAATTTTAGAAAAAACATGAATATAATTCTAAAATAATCTTAATATAATAAGATTGTAACAATTACAAAGTATAGAAATTCAAAAATTATTCATATCTTTGCACCCGAAAAGGGGACTCCAGACGGAAATCCCATCAGGATAGAACAATTAAATGAGAAAATTAAGTTTACAGCTATAGTCTAATAGAGATTACAATACTCTATACAAGTAAAAGTAAGTATGAATAAAAGTTTTAGCAGATTTAAAAAAATGATTGATTTACTTAGAAAAGCGTATGATGGGGGGGCAAACGGTCTTCGCACCATCACATGTGTTATGTTATTCGGGTTATTTTTGGGTGGAGCTAATTCACATGTTAAAGCTTCAGACTCAAAAACATTAACTGCACATCAAAAAACTACAAAAAATGCAACAACTCTGGGTTCTTCTACTCAGAGTAATAAAGCACAACTTGATGTGAACAAATTGGTGGGGGCAGATCCAGGGGATCTTGCAACTACTAATAATGAGTGCCGATTATATCCAACTTATTCTGACTACATTTCCAAAACTTTCCTTCTTCTGAATGTTGGAACAAAAAAGTTCTTTAATATCGGTGGCGCATACGGTCGTCATGCAAGTTTAAGTAATACAGGTATGTACCTTTGGATTTGGAATAATTCTACTGAAGGAACTTATAATATCCGTACAAGACTGAACTATGTTACCGAAATTAAAGATGTCAGCGTTGCTAATCTTGACAATGCAGATAGTTATGTCCAGTACATAGACAATGATTCTCGCATGTCGGGCATTTATCCTGACTGTCAATCTACAGATGAAAACCGCAAGTTTGGCTGGAAATTTGAAAATGCAGAAGGATATTCAGAAACCAACAAAGTTTACAAGATTTCCACTTACGGAGATAGATATTTAACAGCAACTCCAGAAAATACTGATGGCAATCTCTGTAACGCAGAGGCATTATCCAATAGTGATAATCAGGTATGGAAACTGGTTACTTTACAAGAATATTACGATCTGTTTAAGAATTCTCCATCAGATCTAACTTCACCGATTGACATTACTTTCTTGCTGCAAAACCCCGGATTTGGTTACAACAAGTCAAATGCAGCATTTTGGGCATCTTTTGGGAACCCACATTATCTACGTTTAGGAGTAGAAGATTATTATAAGAAAACATCAGAAGATTACTACAAAAATAATAAGGAAGAAAGAATTTATGATTTTAACGATAATCTTTATGAAAATGGTAAATACTTCTGCGCTGATATAAAACAGCAACGAAATACTGGAATTAATCAATTGGTGACAGTAGATAAAGCAGGATGGTATATTATTCGCTGTAATGGCTTCAGTAACACAAATGGTTTGGCAAAGTTGTACGTCACTGATTATATGTCTCAGACAATGACTCGCTCAACTATTCTCAATCCATTAGAGGCCAATGGCCCTAAAGATTTATTAGAAGCAGGCAAAGAATTCTACAATGACAATTACGAGAATGAGGTCATGATTCATCTAACTACCGAGGATTTAAAAATCATGGGTGGAATTCTTATTATCGGCATCAAGATAGAAGACGATGGCACTACTCTTTCCGAAAGCGAATGGACTGCCTTCGACAATTTCCGCTTGCTCTATGCTGGCGAATCAGAAGGAGCACCAGATCTTGTCCTTGATGAAGACAACCCTGACTTGAGATATCTGACAGAGACCATTGAGGAGTATAAGAACTGCGTTCTCCACTTGAACCGCTCTTTTGAACTCAACAAATGGAATACACTCATCCTGCCTGTTAATCTGACATACGGACAGATGAGATACACCTTCGGCGATGATGTTAAATTGGCAAAGTTATATAAACTCACACCAAACAGCGTACGCTTCAAGACCGTAGAATGCAATAGTGATGATGACGTTATGCTCGAAGCATATACACCTTATATCATCAAGCCTACCAAAGCAGCAGGACAGAATTCTGCATACACGACACCTCGTCTCCTGAAAGCAGCAAACCAGTACTGGCTGCTTGACAAGAATGTAGGATTATCCTATGATGGTGAAGGCGTTGAACGATACAAAGGTGGCAAGGTCAGCATCGATGTTAACCATTACGATATTCCGAATGTAACATTGGACAGAGACTTGCTAAAAGCGAACCTCGACAAGCATTGGGTTTCAACAACTACCACAAGTACAACTGCCACAGATGCAGACAAAAACAAAATGGTATGCAAGGGAACCATGGCAAAGACTTTCTATATTAAGGACAAAAAGGGATGTTTCTATGAGGATGAAGGCGAAGACCGTGATATGCTGAGTGGAGATTACTTCATGAACAAGGGAACCATGTATAAAGTTCCTGCTAATAAACAGTATGGCCTGAAGGCTTTCCGCTGCTGGTTTGAGTTGACAAAAACAACAGATACAGACATCAACAGCACTTCCCAAGCCAAGGATGTAAAACTGTTTATCAATGAAATTGAGGATGAAACAACAGGTATCGGCGACATCATCACCGACCCAGCATTCTCTCACGCTGCCTATCAGTATGATGGTGTCTATAACCTCCAGGGACAACTCGTTCGACAGGGCACCTCACTCGAAGGATTGCCACAGGGAATCTACATTGTTAAAGGTAAAAAGGTAAAAAAGTAAAAAAGTAAAAAGAGCATTCTTGCTTTTTAAAGTAAAAAAGGGCTCTTTAAAGGTAAAAAGTAAAAGAAGAAAACTTATATGAGAAAAGAATATATATCGCCAGCTATTAAATTGTTAGTGATTGATGAATTATGTACAACATTGAGATATGGTTCTGTAGTAAGCGGCAAGTCAGACGTTGTTATTGACGGCTTCGACGTTTCAGAAGATACTCCAGATAAAGGGGATGAAAATTGGTGGGATAATGCAAACAATTGGGGTGGTTGTTAATACCATCCCAATGACCCTCACAACGAGTCTCACAATTCACATTTTGTGATTCTTAAAAATTCCACTTTATTACTATAGAAAAATCACTTCCCTGCCCGGGTATATTTTTCTCCCTGCCCACGCAAAAATTTTTCCGTGGGCAGGGAAAAATAAAAGTGGGTACAGAGATAAAAAAATCGCTTCTTTCGAAAAGACTCGAAAGAAGCGATTTTTTGTTATCATTTAAACGATTTTTTATCATTTAGATACGATCATTTAGAATGGAAGATCGTCTGCACTACCACCAGCATTGGCATCAGCAGCAGGAGCTGCATTCTGAGCTGGAGGGAATGGAGCTGTTGCACCACCAGCAGGAGCACCCATTGGAGGGAATGGAGCTGCACCAGGCTGAACACCACCCATCATGCCAACAGCATTAGGATCTACCTTTACTACATTCCAGGCACGTACATTGTTAAACCAACGACCATTATATTCGTGAGCATCAATGTCGAATGAAACATTAATCTCCTCACCACTCTGTATGTTGAACTGAGCCAGACGGTCAGCGCCAAATACGTCAAACACTAATTTCTTAGGATATTGCTCGTGAGTCTCGATGACAAACGACTGCGACTTCCACTCGCCTCTTGCAGAGACACCGCTTCTTTCAGGCAAAACGGCAATGACCTTTCCTTGTAATTCCATATATTTCTCGATTAATATTTTGTTTCAAAAACGAAGAAAGTTACCTTTCAGTTTGCGAAATTACTAAAAATAGTTCAAAAACTAAAACATTTCTCTGTTTTTTTTGCCTATAACCGATATTTTTTGTATTTTTGTGCTCATATTACAGCTTTTAGGAAACAACAAGTTGCCTACTGGCTCGTCATATAACAGAAACAATAGATTAATAACAACAATATCAGTAACAGATAATATTTAAAATACAAAATACTCATGAGATTTACATTATCCAGTACTGCGTTGAGCAATAAGCTCAACATGCTTGCCAAGGTCATCGGTGGAAAGAACTCTCTGCCTATCCTTGACTGTTTCTTATTCCAAGTAGCCGGAGGCGAGATGACCATCACAGCCAGCGACAGTGACAATATTCTCAAGACTACCATCGAACTCACAGAGTGCGACGGTGAAGGAGAATTCTGTATCCCTAACAAGGTTATCCTCGAATCTCTCAAGGAACTCCCTGAGCAGCCACTCGATTTCGATATCGATACTGAGGGCACCTTGGCTATCAAGATCTTATACCAGAATGGTCTCTATAACTTTACAGCGCAAAGTGCTGATGAATATCCTCGCACACAGAGCGTTAACGATGCTGCACATACAGTAGCCATCGACGCAGCTGTGCTCATCGACAATATCACCCGTACCCTCTTTGCTACTGCCAACGACCAGTTGCGCCCTGTGATGAATGGTATCTACTTCGATTTGACACCAGAATCACTCAATATCGTAGCCAGTGACGGACATAAGTTGGTACGCAACAAGAACTTCACTATCAAGAGCGATACTCCTGCTGCTTTCGATCTTCCTAAGAAGCCAGCTACACTCCTGAAGAACATCCTCTCACGCGAAGAAGGTGACGTAACCATCAAGTTTGATGAGAAGAGTGCAGAGATTCTCTTTACAGACGGCAGTTTGAGATGTATTCTCTACGAGGGAAAATATCCAAGCTACAACTCTGTGATTCCAAACAACCCTAACGAGGTGACTGTAGATCGCCGTGCCCTGATCAGTGCCTTGCGCCGTGTCATGCCATTCGCCAGCGAAAGCAGCCAGTTGGTTCGCCTCAAGATAGACAACAACCACATGGAGGTTTCATCAGAGGATGTAGATTTCGCTACATCAGCCAAGGAACAGCTCGTATGCGAGTCAAACAATACCAACATGAGCATCGGTTTCAAGGGCAGCAGCTTGCAGGAGATTCTCAACAACCTCAGCAGCGAGCAGGTGATTATCCAACTTGCAGACCCAAGTCGTGCCGGTATCATCGTTCCAGCCGAACAGCCTGAAAACGAAGATGTCCTCATGCTGCTCATGCCTATGTTGCTCAACGACTAATCACGCAGAGAAAGGAAAAGAAAGAAAATGAAACTGAATCTTAAGAAACCATTGATCATCTTTGATTTGGAGACTACGGGTCTCGACTTCATCAAAGACCGTATCATACAGATGTCATATATTAAGGTCAGTCCAGACGGCACGGAGGTTCGAAAGAACCTCTTTGTCAATCCGGGAAGACCAATTCCACAAGAGGTGGTAGAACTGACTGGTATCAGCGATGAGGACGTGAAAGACGCTCCTACCTTCAAGCAGTTGGCTGCCACACTCGAACAGGAATTTACCGGTTGCGACTTTGCCGGTTACAACTCCAACCATTTTGATGTTCCTATGCTCGCAGAGGAGTTCCTCCGTGCAGGCATCGACTTCGACTTCAACAAGTGCCGCCTCATCGACGCACAGACTATCTTCATGAAGATGGAGCGACGCAACTTAGCTGCAGCCTATAAGTTCTATTGCGGCAGAAAGATGGAGGAAGACTTCGAGGCTCACCGTGCCGATCAGGATACAGAGGCTACCTACCGTGTACTCATGGGTGAATTGGACAGATATGCTCCAGGCGTACAGGAAGAACCAGACCGTGTACTCAACAATGATATGGATGAGCTTGCAGCATTCTCTAAGCAGAAGGACAACGTAGATTTCGCCGGACGCATCATCTGGAAAGAAGTAGTGGATGCCAACGGAAAAGCAATGCTCGACGAGAAAGGTGAACCACTCAAACACGAGGTGTTCAACTTCGGTAAGTACAAAGGTTGGGATGTGGCAGAAATCCTTTCCAAGGACCCAGGCTATTACACTTGGATATTAGGAAGCGAATTTACCAACAACACCAAGCAGGTACTCACCCGCATCCGTCTCCGTGAGTACAACAAACGAATGGGAAAGTAATTTCTTCTAATCACAGATTATGTTAAAAGGAAAGAAAATCGTATTGGGCATCACAGGCTCGATTGCAGCCTATAAAGCCTGCCTGATTATACGAGGATTCATCAAGCGGGGCGCTGAGGTTCAGGTGGTCATCACTCCTGCCGGAAAGGAGTTTATTACCCCTATCACCCTCTCTGCCCTCACTCATAAACCCGTGGTAAGCGAGTTCTTCTCTCAGCGCGACGGCACCTGGAACTCTCATGTAGATCTCGGTCTCTGGGCAGACGCAATGGTCATCGCTCCTTGTACGGCTTCTACCATGGGAAAGATGGCAAACGGTATCGCTGACAATATGCTGATTACCACCTATCTCTCCATGAAGGCTCCTGTATTCCTGGCTCCTGCCATGGATCTCGATATGTATAAGCATCCTTCTACGCAAGCCAACATGGCAAGACTGAAGGAATACGGCAATATCATCATCGAACCAGCTTCGGGATTCCTTGCCAGCGGATTGGAGGGTAAAGGACGTATGGAAGAACCTGAGGTCATCGTGGATTACATCGACCAGTATTTCGATCTACTGGACGGAATGAAGGAAGGAAACAAGGAAGGCATGAAGGACTGTATCAAGGGAAAGGATCTGATGGGGAAACGTATCCTTATCACAGCCGGACCTACCTATGAGAAGATAGATCCTGTGCGCTTTATCGGCAACTATTCTTCCGGCAAGATGGGATTTGCATTGGCTGAGGAATGCCGACAGAGAGGGGCTGACGTAACCCTCGTTTCCGGACCAGTATCACTCTCCTGTCATGAGGACATCCACCGCATCGACGTGGAGAGTTGCGAGGAGATGTATCAGGCTGCCACGAAGGCTTTTGAAGGAAAGACCGATGGAAACGGAAACTCAACGGGCAGAAAGATGGATGCAGCTATCCTCTGTGCCGCAGTGGCTGATTTCAAACCAGCTGAGGTGGCAGACAGGAAGATCAAACGAGAAAAGGACGACTTAATCCTTCGCCTGGAACCCACCCACGACATCGCTGCCGCATTGGGACAGATGAAACAGGAAGACCAGCACATCGTAGCCTTCGCACTGGAAACCAATGATGAGGAAACGAATGCAGAGAAGAAGCGTATCAAGAAAAACGCAGACTTCATCGTGCTCAATTCCACCCGCAACCCAGGCACCACCTTCCGGACAGACGAAAATCAAATCACGATTATTTCTGAAAAGGGTAAGATAGAATATGAGAAAAAGCCAAAGACAGAAGTGGCTGCCGACATCATCGATGAATTGGCTAAGCTCTTCTAATATGAAAGGCTTCTGCCTTCAGATACTGATGATAGGATGCACCCTGCTTGTTAGTGGTGCATCCTATATTCATGCGCAGGAACTGCAAGCGAAGATTACCATCAACCATGCCCAGATTTCGGGCACGGACAACGCAGTTTTCGACAACCTGCAGCAGACGTTAGAGAGATTCGTCAACGAACGACAGTGGACGCATCTGCAATTTCAGAAGAACGAGCGCATCAACTGCAACTTCAATCTGACGGTGAGCAAGTATGACAAGAGCCAAGGTCTCTTCACCTGCAAGGCACTCATACAGGCCAACCGCCCCGTCTATAACTCCGCCTACACCACTACTATATATAATAATGTGGACGAGAACTTCATCTTCAAGTTTGCTGAGTTCGACCAGATTGAATTTAATGAGGAAACACTCGACAACCAGTTGACAGCCCTCTTCGCCTACTACGCTTATCTCATCATCGGTCTGGATCTCGACACCTTCTCCCCGATGGGAGGAGAAGACATCCTGCAGCGCTGCATGAACCTCACCAACAATGCCCAGAACCTCGACTTCCCGGGATGGAAAGCTTTTGACAACAACCGAAACCGCTATGCCATCATCGCCGATTATCTGGACGGAGGTATGAAACCATTCCGCCAACTCCAATACGATTATTACAGAAAGGGACTTGACGAGATGGCAAACAATGCAGAACGAGGACGTACAGAAATCACAACCACTCTGGAGGAAAACCTGAAGAAGGCAAGGGAAAACAAGCCGCTCAGTCTCCTGCCACAGATATGGACGGACTACAAGAAAGACGAGCTCGCCAATATCTACAAGGGAAAGGGAACTCAGAAAGAGAAGGAAAGTATCTATGACCTCCTCTTCTCCATCAATCCTACACAGAACAATTCGTGGGACAAAATCAAGCAATAATTATGCTCAAACAATTATATATCAAGAATTTCACGCTCATCGACGAACTCAATATCCAGATGCACCCAGGCTTCTCTGTCATCACGGGTGAAACGGGTGCAGGAAAGAGTATCATCCTCGGAGCCATCGGTCTGTTGTTAGGCAACCGTGCTGACAGCAAGTCTATCAAGGCTGGCAGAGATCGTTGCGTCATCGAGGCACACTTCGATCTGTCTAAATATGATATGCAACAGTTCTTCACCGACAATGACATCGATGAAGATTTGTCGGATACCATCATCCGCCGTGAGTTGACGGCAGCAGGGAAAAGCCGTGCTTTCATCAATGATACACCGGTATCGCTGACCAAGATGAGGGAACTGGGGGAACAACTCGTCGATATACATTCGCAGCACCAGAATCTCCTGTTGCAGAAGGAAGACTTCCAGCTCAATGTGGTGGATATCATCGCACAGGACGAGAAACAGCGGAAGAACTATGAGGCTGCATACAATCAATATAAACAAGCCAACCAGAAACTGAACGCTCTGAAGGCTGAAATCGAAAAGAACAGAGAGAACGAGGACTTCCTCAGATTCCAGTTTAAAGAACTCGATGAGGCACAACTGCAGAACGGAGAACAGGAAGAACTGGAACAGGAATATGAGATGCTCAGTCATTCTGAAGACATCAAGACGGCACTCTATCAGGCAGACAACCATCTGTCGGGAGATGACGGCAATATCATCGAAAGACTGAAACAGACATCAGAGCAACTCGCCAATATCAAGGATGTTTATCCCGAAGTAACAGAACTGTTGGAGCGCATCGATTCCAGTTATATCGAACTGAAAGATATTGCCCAAGAAGTAAACGGACTGACCGATCATGTAGAATTTGACCCTGCCCGTCTGGAGACCATCAATGAACGACTGGACAAGCTCAACTCACTGCAGCAGAAATTCCACGTCAGAGACTTGGGAGAACTGATAGAAACCTACCATCAGCTCAAGGAACAGCTTTCACACATCGACCATAGCGACGAAGATGTGGAAGCCTTGGAACAGGAAGTGACCCAATTGTTAGAGAAAGCACAGAAACAGGCAAAGGAATTGACCGCTATCCGTACGAAGGCTGCCAAAAAAGTAGAGGAGGAAATGAAGCAGCGCCTCATCCCGCTGGGCATTCCAAACGTAAGATTCAGCATCAGTCTGACAGAGAAACCGCTCAGCCACGATGGTGGAGATAAGGTAAGTTTCCTCTTCAGTGCCAACAAGAGCACCCCACTCCAACCTGTTACCCAGGTAGCATCAGGAGGAGAGATTGCCCGTGTAATGCTCTCGCTGAAGGCAATGATCAGCGGAGCCATGAAACTCCCAACCATCATCTTTGACGAGATAGATACTGGAGTAAGCGGCAAGATAGCAGAGAAGATGGCACAGATCATGGTAGAGATGGGCAACCACGAACGACAGGTTCTTTCCATTACCCACCTGCCACAGATAGCAGCCATGGGCAGTCACCACTATAAGGTGAGCAAGGAAGAAACCGACAACGGAACTATCAGTCGCATGACGGAACTATCACAACAGGAACGTGTGCAGGAAATCGCCCAGATGCTCAGTGGAAGTGATGTCAGTGAGGCGGCACTCGCTAATGCCAAGGAATTATTAAGAATATGAAAAGAATATATATAACTATGATAGGATGGATGGTCGGAGCATCATCTCTCCTTGCACAGCCAGGTTCTGTGCAGAAGGTAGCCAAGAGTGTCTTCTCACTCACCACCTTCAACAAAGATGGAGGCATCATCGCTTCTACCCAGGGCGTCTTCATCGACAACAAGGGCACTGCCATCAGTACCTTCAAGCCATTTATCGGCGCTACCAAGGCAACCGTAGTAGATGCCAATGGCAAATCGATGGAAGTAGATGCCATCATGGGTGCAGACGAGTTGTATGATATGGCTAAATTCAGAGTCATCGGCAATACCAATGCTGCACCGATTGCAAGCAAGGCTTCAGAAGCTGGCAACAAGGTATGGCTGGTTCCCTACTCCATCAAAAAGCCACAATACCAGCAAGAGGATATCAGTAGCGTAGAGCAGTTTAACACCTCCTACAACTACTATATTTTCAGCAATACCGTACCAGAGAATGCCATAGGTTGCCCATTTGTCAATAAAGACGGACAGGTAATCGGACTTATGCACTCCAATGGTACCGTTACGGCCATCGATGCCAACTATGCCAAACAACTGCATGTAACCGGTCTCTCCACCCTGGACGCAGCCCTTCGAGAAAGCGGCATCCGCACCGCCTTGCCAGACAAGGAGGAAGATGCCATCACGATGATGACGCTGAGCAAGGGACAGAAATCGGCTGATGACAACATGAAATATGCAGACGAGTTTATAGGAAAGTTCCCTACATCCTCATTCGGTTATAAGGAAAAGGCAGCCTTGTTGGTCAACAAACAGCAATTTGAGGAGGCAGAGAAAGTGATGCAGGAAAGCATCAAGAAATGCAGCAAGAAGAATGAGGCTCACGGCGATTTTGCTGACCTCATCTATCAGAAGGTAGCATACGTAGGCGATTCCATCTACCCTGCTTGGAATGCAGACAAGGCTTTGCAGGAAGCACAGAAAGCCTATAGTATCAAGGCTGAGCCGCTTTACAAGCACCAGGAGGGTAAAATCAACTACCTGAAAAAGGACTATCAGAAGGCATACGACCTGTTTATAGAACTGACCAAGACACCGATGAACAGTGGCGAGATATGGTATGAGGCAGCCCAAGCTAAGAGTCAGCTGAAAGCACCATACGATGAGTTGAAAGTACTTCTGGACAGTGCCGTATCAGTAGGAGTTCGCACCAAGATGGCAGCCCCTTATTATCTGGCACGTGCCAATTTCCTTGATGCCCAGGGCAAGACCAGAGAAGCATTGGCAGACTATAATATGTATGACAGCATAGCTCGTCCGATAGCCCCTACCTTCTTCTATGCCCGATACAAATGCGAGATGAAGTTGCGCCAATGGCAGCAGGCATTGTTGGACATCGCCCGCACCTGTTATCTCAATCCGAACGAACCAACCTATTTTGCAGAATGGGCAAGTCTCGATCTCCGCGTGAAGAGATATGATGAGGGAATCAGCGCTGCAGAAGCCTGTATCAGACTGGCACCGGAATACGCTGATGGTTATCTTCTCCTCGGTATTCTGCAAGCAGAGAAAGGCAAGAAAGAGGAAGCCAAAGGTAATCTGCTGAAAGCTAAGGAGCTGGGTGATACCAGAGTGGATGAATATCTGAAGAAATACAAATTGAATTAAAGTTTAGGTTTCATTTATAGTAGGCGTACTGTTCTCGTGATGGGAACATACGCCTTTTATTTTATTCCCCAAATGCCTTTGCACTCAGATTTGCGTAAGTATGGGCAAAATAATACATAATTAATAAAAAAACAAAGGAAATGTCAGGGGAAGACCCTAAAGGAAAATTCTATGGATAAAGATATAAATTCTATTAACAATTAAAACGAAAGGAGTAAAATGATAGCACTTGCTGACTGCAATAATTTCTACTGCTCATGCGAGCGGGTTTTCCGCCCTGACCTGGTGGTCAAGCCGGTGGTTGTACTGAGCAACAACGACGGCTGCATCATCGCCCGTTCGGAAGAAGCCAAGTCTCTTGGCTACAAGATGGGCGACCCTTTCTACCAGATGAAGGAAAAGTTGGAGGCTGAGGGCGTAGCGATATTTTCGAGCAACTACACTCTCTATGGTTCACTGTCCAACAGAGTGATGTCAATGCTCTCTCATTACTCTCCCCAACTCGACCAATACTCCATCGACGAGAGTTTCTTCGAAGTGGACAAATCCATTGCCGCTGCCTTCTTTCAGGAAAATCAATCCTCCGAAAAAACGGATTCCCTGCTCCACCGTTACGGCGCAAGGATCTCATCGGACGTACTCCAGGCAGTGGGCATTCCCATCTCCATCGGCATCGCTGAGACCAAGACGCTGGCCAAAATCGCTTCAAAATTCGCCAAGAAATACAAGGGCTATCAGGGCTGCTGCCTCATCGATACCGAGGAGCGCAGACACAAGGCACTGTCGCTTTTCCCTATAGAAGACGTATGGGGAATCGGCCGACAGATAGCCCGCAAACTCGACTATATGGGAATCAGAACCGCAGCTCAACTGGCCGACCAGAAAGAGAGTTGGGTGCGCTGTCATTTCAATATCACCACCGTGAGAACCTGGAAGGAACTCAACGGCGAAAACTGCATCAGCATCGAGGAACTACCCCAGAAGAAAAGTATCTGCACGAGCAGGAGCTTTGCCGACGAGGGCATTAGCGACAAGAATGTAATGGAGGAGGCCGTGGCCAATTTTGCCGTACGCAGCACAGAGAAGTTACGCAGACAAGGCAGTGTATGTCAGGGTGTTACCGTATTTGCTTGGACCTCTCGTTTCAACGATCATGTGCCGGAATATACCATCCACGACTCGCTCGTACTGCCCATCGCCACAGATGCTCAAGACGAGATCGTGGGAGCAGCGCTCACCATCCTGCGCGCCCGCTATCCGAAGTCTGTGACCGACCGCCCCGACCGTCCCGACCTGTCGTTCCGCTTCAAGAAGGCAGGCGTGATACTCTGGCAGATATCCCCCGCCACACCACGTGAGCAGGACCTCTTCGACCCCATCGACCGCGAACGTCAGAAGGCACTCATGGCAGCCATCGATGCCATCAACCGCAAGAACGGATATGGCACCATCCGACAAGCTATCCAGGGAACCGACTGTCGTTTTGACCTGAAACGGGAATATATGTCGAAACGTTTCACCACAGATATTAGCGACATACTGGAAGTGAAATGTTGAGAATATTGTCCTTTAAAAAAGGGTTGAGAGAAAAAATTGGGAGAAAAGGGTTGAGAGAAAGACTCCTTCAAAAACAACTTTTTTGAAAAAAATAAGCAAAAGAAGAAAGGAAAATAAAACAGATATTAATAAAGAATAGAAGAAACAGAATGAAAGAAAAAATAAAACTGACTATACACCCCGCAGAAATCGGGGAAAAAATGGCCATTCCAATGGCTGAACAAAGTGTGAAGGCGGGATTTCCTTCGCCTGCACAAGACTATATGGAGGGAGAAATTGACCTCAATGATGTGCTCGTGAAACACAGAGAAGCAACATTCTACGTGAGAATTTCAGGCGATAGTATGAGGGATGCTGGCATCCTGGACGGAGATCTGGCCGTGGTGGACAGACTGATAGAACCCGGTAATGGCAACTTCGTGATTGCATTCGTGGACGGTGAATTCACCATCAAGCAGTTCAAGATGGACGAAAGCGGAAACTTCGGCTGGCTCGTGCCGTGGAATAACGACTACTCACCCATTAGAGTGGACGAAAACAACCGCTTTATGATATGGGGCGTCGTCACTTATGTGATTCACAGATTCTGTAAGGAATAAAATTTCAAAAGAGGAGGAATCTACCCTTCCCACCTCATGAAGGCTATCGGACAACCGAAGCCTTCAGGATAATAATATCTTCAAGAGGGCGGTCGTTATTACCCTTGTCTGTGG
>ERZ869991.19-NODE-19-length-36390-cov-4.891031_pt1 | contig 36390 bp, 32 predicted proteins | sample MGYA00520862_ERZ869991 | MGnify/ENA primary metagenome ERZ869991 (study PRJEB32232, sample SAMN07284978) | human gut metagenome | biome: human-associated habitat; material: feces | host: Homo sapiens | place: Tanzania | collected 2014-08-11 ...
GGACACTATTAGCGTCTCTAAGCTAAAAAAACTACGAACCAACAGGCACGAACCAAAAGGCTAAAACTACGAACCAACAGGCACGGCTAGCTGACAAATAAATTAAAAATTTCTAATAATAACTTCAGTGCCTTGACGATTTGAGGCGTCTGAATTAACTAAGCGCTTTACTGATACCCTGTCTATTTTAAATTCTTTATAAAGTTCGCGAATAAGCTCTGTGTCGTGGTTGGTCAGAATACAATAGCATTGGCGTTTTGTAAGCTTTCTGAATAGATCCGCTAGGCGTTTATGCTCTTCAACGCTAAAGCCATCTTTAGTGTAAGCTTCAAACGAGCTGGGATTAAGCGGGGCATAGGGGCTGTCAAAAAATACAAAATCGCCTTCATCTGCTTTGGCACATGCCTCTTCAAAATCGACATTTAATATATGTGCTGAAGCAAGTGCACGAGAAGCTGATATAATGTTGCTCTCATTAAAAGATGGCCCTTTAGAGCCGTTGCAAGGCACGTTAAATAAGCCTTTACCATTGACGCGGTAGAGACCATTAAAGCAATGTTTATTTAGATATATTAAGAGAGCTGCGCTTTCTGTGTCATACGTTTGAGCCACAAGCTTTTTATTAAAACGCTCACGAATTTGGTAAAAGTAAGCTTTTATTAAGTCTTTCTCTTCGGGTATATTGGCATCAAGCTGTTTAAGACAATTTATAAGAGCTGTAGGAGTGTCTTTTACCGATGTATAGGCCGTAATCAGAGCTTTATTTATGTCATTTAATATCGCTTTTGAGGGTGACAATTCAAAAAACAGTGCGCCACCGCCAACAAATGGTTCATAGTAGGCTTTATAATTTTTAGGCATATATTCTTTTATGATAGGAATCAGCTGCCGTTTGCCTCCAACCCATTTGACAAATGGCTGCGGTGCAATTGCTGATTGTGTATTTATTGGCACTTTATAACCTCTATCTATATGCGAAGTCGTAGCTTGCTTTTAGCTTTAATTTTGCGTTTGAGTTACAGTCTCAAATATATGCAAAATCTTTTGAGCTGCTTTTAAGAAGGTCTCTTGTTCAGACCAAAGCTTGGCGTGATCGCTGAGAATTTGCCTATAATTGGGGTTAATTAAAATGTTATAAATTTCGTGCCATAGTTTTTGAGCGGTATAGCCTTGACGAGGAACTACAACTCCCGTATGCGCTCGAATAGTTTGCAGTGAACCGGGAGTTTCTATAGCCACTACAGGTGTGCCTTGTTGCATAGCTTCCATAGTGGTTAGGCCGTAGCTTTCGTGTTTGCTAGTAGTAACAAAAACTGTAGCTCTAGACAAAATGGCTGCTTTTTTTAGGCCACCTATATGTCCGGGGAAGATTATACGCACGCGTTTTAAATTTTGGCTCAGATCTTGTAGCTTGCGCATAAATTTAGGCCCTTGCATAAAAGAAGCCGTTCCGCAAATAAAAACTGTCAAATTTGAAGGCATACGGCCTATTTGTTCTCCCCAGCTAAGAGCTTCCAAAAGTTTATTTTGAGCTTTTTCTGGAGATATTCTGGATAACATTACAATAACCGGATCGTCAGGATTAAGATTATATTCACTGTTTATTTGAGGAATAGCATCTTCAATTTCAGAATGACTAAATTGAGGTGTGGGAGCTCCCCAGGGAATTACTTCTATTTTTGAGCTCAGATTATCATTATCACCGTAAGTATCTAACAAAATTTGTTTCATACCTTGAGAAGGCACGATCAGCTTAGGACAATAGCGAATAGCCTCGGCTTGTTTATCGAAGACTAAACGCAAAATATCAGGAACTATTGGTAAGAAATTAAATTTTCCCCACAAATTGACGCATTTTTGAGGAGTAATATATTCCTTAAGGTACATGCGACAGAAGAAATCGACAACATCGACATGAAAAATAGGAATACAAGGAATATTGTGTTTGCTTAATTGCTTAAAATTTGGCCCTTCGGAAATATCGTGAGTAATGGCAATATCAGGTTTAAGTTCCAAGAGCTTTTTAGTGCTGGCTTTTTCAAATTGGCGACAGAATTTAGCATAGCGAAATTCGCTTAGGTTGCAGGGAGTTTCGCCTTCTTTTAAGAGAGGAATTTGAATAAGAGTAATCTTAGGAGCGCTTTCTTCTTGTTCTGTGTCGGCAGAATTGGGCTCTGAAGTCGGTTCTTCCGGAAGAGCGGAATTTGCGTTGTTTTGTGTTTTGTAGTAGCCAGGTACAATTAGAGTAATTTCTAAACCGTCAACATTTTTCCAAGCTTGCAATAAGCGTTCGCAAATGGCTGCGCCGCCTCCTAAGGGAACTTTGTTGGAGTCACTGCCGCCGTGAGCGGCTAACATTGCTATTTTCAAATTCTTGTCTGCCATGAGAAAGCACTTTCCATTGTTTTCGGCTTCTAGCCAAATATATGCAGTTGTTCTGTATTATCAAGGATTTTTCCTTATATAAAGGGAATTGCCGCTGGTCTTAATTTTGTCATAAGCGACAACGAAATTTATTTCTGCTCTGTTTAATTGGAGGAATCATGGCTTTAGATGGCGTCTATAAACTTCATGTAGTTAGTGGCGCTGATGCTGGAGAAACTGTGGCTTTATCGGGATCTTCTATTAGGCTAGTAGGTGGAACATCTACCAATCTTGACAATAATGAAGGTTGCCTAAGTATAAGAGATCGCTCTATCGGCGGTTTGCAAGCTGTTCTCACTTGGGATAAAGATAAAAATGTTTATCGTCTCTCGAATCGTTCGGCCATTTCTCCTATTGTTGTTAATGGAAAAGCTTGTGCCCATGCTTTTTTAGTTGATGGTACTACTATTTCTGTAGGCGGTTCCGTACTCCAAGTGGAAGCTCCTGAAGCTTATAAAGCACAGACTAATGCCAACATTTGTGAAATAGCCTCCAATGCTAAAGAAGAAGCTGTTTATTTGGGCGCTCCTCCAACTGAGCAAATTGCCAAAAGTTTTACGCCAGCTTGGTTGAGGCGCGGTGAAGATGCTCCGGAGCCGTCTGCTTTGAGTATGGAGCATGTCACTTCTGACAATTATTTAGGCCATCATGGAACCTTATCTGGAAGTTTAGCCGGAGCTCTCAGTGCCGATGAAAGAGCTCATATGTACGCTCCAGCTTCTCGAGCTGGTCGTCCTCCTGGGCCGCAGCCTCGCTCTGCTGTCGATCCCGATATTGATAGCGCTCAAAAGTTAGGCATAGATCTGGCTATTTACAAGCAAGCCAAGGCCGAAGGGTTTGATCCTGTACTTTATGCTCAAGCTTACCATGAAGGAATAGACCCATATATATATGTGCAAGCGTGTCAAGATGGACAAGATCCGCACCTCTATGCTCAAGCTTACAGTGTGGGTTTAGATCCACAAACTTATATTGACACCTTAAATCAAGGTTACAATCCTTTTGCTGCGGCTCAAGCTCCCGTTGCTGAGTCGGCTTTGGCTGTTGGAGATAGTAGCGGTGAGAACCACTTTAATAACCATGAGAAAGACGTCGATTATAACAATTTAGAGTCTGAAAGCGGAGGTTTTGGCCACTTATTCGCTCCGCCGCCAAGTCTCAATTTGGAAAAGCCGGTAGCTTTTAAAGAACCTGAGCCGGTTCCTATTTTTGAAGCTCAGACTATTGTTGGTAGCGGCAATGAGTCTTCGGAATTGGCTGAACAAGAGGAAGAGACTGCGGAAATCAACTTTGACAAATCAAAATATGAGGTCGTGTCTGCTCCTGAAGAGCATAAAGACGGTGAGCGTCCCAAAGGCAGATTAGTAGTTGTCTATGGTGCAGATCGCGGTCTTACTTTAGATGTATATGGCAATGTTACAATCGGAAGAGCTAACAACAATGATTTGATTTTGAGTGATTTGTCGGTTTCGCGTCAGCATTGCTCTGTACAATTTTTGGAAGATGGAGTTTATTTAGTCAATCACAGCACTTCTTCAACTACTAAAGTCGGTCGTATGCCTATAAAAAGAAGAGCGCGTCTAACTAAAGAAAACTCTATTACTTTAGCCAATAAAGTACGCATTCATTGGGAAAGCTACGAATAGTGCAATAAAGCTTCCGGCTTGTGTTATGGGTAGCATATCAAGAATCGCTGGCTGTTTGCATTCATTTTTTTATATATAAAAACTAAAAACGCCGCCCGACCTTGCTTCATATGGTCGGGCGGCATTTTGCTATTTTTTAGTTAAAATGTACAGATATTAGCGAGTTGCTTGCTTTACATACAGACGGCCGTCAGAATTGAAAGCCCAAACATCTTCTTTAGTATGCTCAAGTAAGCCCCAACCGGAAAGACGTCCAGCAACAGCGGCGAAAGCGCCGGGAACTGTGCATATAAGCGCCAAATAGGTGGACACCATGGATTTTTCGGAGGGATCGCTAGTTAAGTAGTCAAACAGCGGAGCAAAAGAACTGCCCAAAACCATAGGTAAGACTACGCCTCCCAGGCCGCCACAAAAACCGCCTATGCAAAAAGCATAGAGCAAAGAGCTTTCGGCAATGGAAGTAAAGATCAGCCAAGCCATAATAACACCGGCCGCCGCATACATGAGAGTATAGCTTAAGCTGGCAGAAGCCAACACGATTTTACCTATTACTAAATAGCAAGCCAAAACTAAAAGTAAAGCGATTGTGCCCATAGTAGAGGGCTTTTCGCGGCGAGGCATACCCAAACGAAGTAAATAAGTGGATAAGAGGCCTATAACTATAGATAACAGAGCAGCCATAATGGAAGTCTCTTTGGCGACAAAATCTACGCCTTGGCCCATGGTTACGCTGATAAGTACGCCCACTATTAAGCCTAGTAGCAGTCTGACGCTGCTGGGGATTTCATTCTCTTTAGTCATTATCATTCCTCAAATTGATTGCGGTATCTAAGATTGTTCTAATTCTATACTAGGGGCGCTGAACCCGCAAGAGCAAGTGCCTTCGTGAGTAATTTTTCCTCTAAATTTGCTATAAAGTACAGGGTAATTAGCTGACAAAGGATTGCATATATAAAAATGGTCATTTTCCGGCATTACTCTGTAGTAAATAGGCAAGTGAAAATGGCCTTGCGAACAGCTAAAGATAGCCACAGCATCTTCAGGCTGTAGCCACAGCCAAGTAAGATGTTCTGGTGCCAATCCAAATTGTGCGCATATTTGCTGGCGCTGGGCAAGCATTTTCTGTATTTGTGGGGTTATTTCCGAAATAACTACAAAGATACGGCTGCGCTTATCTAAATTAAGTACGCCTCTTTCGGAAAATATTGACAGTAAATCGATTAAATCAGAGCCACTAATGAGCAAACGAACAGTTTCTGCTTCGGCTGAGCGCATTTGCAAATTCTGCCACGTTTTGAGAAAAGTTTCCTGACGTTGCCAGGGAGTAGCTGGAGAAGGAAGAGCAAATTCTAGTTTACTTTTGGTTTTGCTCAAGAGGCTAATAGTCTGTCCTACCTGAGAAATAAGAAAAGAACTGCTATCTGATTCCTGGTTTGACAACAAATTTAAGAGATGCACTTTTTGCTTAGTCAATAAGTGCAATTGGGCTCCTTGATGGAGCAAAGTTTTTTGCATCCAAGCTAAAGATCGTCCATCATAGTGGCGTGTTTGCTTAGAGGCAGAATCCTCGGAAGGCTTTAGCTCCGGCCAGCAATTTTGTCCAGCGTATAGTGAAGGTGACGCGTTGTCTACCTTGATGTCTTTCCAGAGTAACAGTTGTGGTTGTAATTTTTTTAGTTGTACCGAAGGTAAAGGGAGCTGGGGCAATAAATTTGTTTTGGTGTAAAGAGTTCCGTTATGGAGCAAATGGTGACACCAATTTTCAATTAAAGCGGCCGCGAAGCATCTATCTTGTCTGGGAGTAGGAGCGGCAAAAACGTCGCGCTGAGCAGCCAATCGTGCCATTGAGCCTTTGTGTTTTTGGCTAATACGCTCCAAGTGGCGGCGTATTTTTTTATCAGGATGGGCCGAGGGGTGATGTATAGGGCCGCGTCGGCGAATAAAATGGCATTTAGGCATTGACTAGTTCCTCCCACAGTCGGGCAGTGTACAATTTGAAAAACTCCAAAAGGTAAGGCTTGCAATCCTCAGTCAGTTTTAAGCCTTTAAAATTTAGCGGTACAAAGCTGCGAGAAGCGAACATATAATCCAAGCGCTGTCCTTCAGCTAAGCGAGCGGCGGGGAACCAAGCACATGGCAAAAAATAGGCTTTCCATAGTTGAGCTTGGATTATGGGATCGTAAGCTGAAGCCAATACTTCCAGGTATTTGGTACCCATCTTTTCACAAGCCGCAGCTACCGATTCCAAGAGGCAAACCATGTCATATTTGCCTGTCTCCAGGCCGACCATAGTGGCGTGACCGTCTACCGGTTGGAAGTTTAAGAAAGCTCGCACGGTTTTTTCTTTGTTTATTAACATAGTATTTGGTTCCAACAAAGGGCAGAAACCGAAGCGCAGTGAGTTGGCTTGACGCAATTTTTCACGCTCGGCTTCAATGCCATTGGGAAAGTCTTCCGGCTGAGCAAGTTCCAATTTTAGTAAAGGATCTGTATAAGGAGGCAAATCTACAGAGCGCATAATGGCCGGCCCCAAGTTTAGCTGACGATCTACCAACCTATACATAGTTTGCACTTGATTGTAAATACGGGGAAGGGGACGTCTGTCTTTAAAAGCGTTGGGCCCAGGGCAAATTTTAAAGCTGTGCGTTTCATAATCACGAACTCGACGTACATTTGGGAAAATGCCCGTATCTATATAGCCCAACTCTTTCAAATGTTTATGAAAATTGGGAGAAACGAAAGTGCGCACCATAGCATAAATCATGGTGCACGGGCCGCCTTCGCAAAGCAAACTCTCGTGCGCTTTGCGCATCATAGAGTAGATAAGTTTGCAACCGCGAAAATCGGCAGCAATAACGCCACTAAAGGCTTTACCCAAATGGTGATAAGGATCGACAGAAAAAATTACACTGCCGACAATTCGCTCTCCACTTTGACTGACTATCCATAAATAGTTGTGGCGATCCTTGAGAGCTTGAGCCATCTTTTCAGTGTTGGCTATTTCCGGAATGGTATAAGAATTGCCATACACATCGGTATAGAGTTTCTTTATATTTTCTTGATCTTCTGCTTGTCCTCGACGGATAAGAACTCGACGACCGTCATCTAAAGTCAGTTCCTGCGGTTCCATATGGAGTTCTGACACGATAAAAATCCTCTGATCACGTTTTTCTTAATCTGCACTGTTTCTGCGTCAACCTTTATTTTACTTGCTTTTTTTGCTTGCGATTAGATGCTGCTGAAACCGTTTTTATTTGGTATGCTTGACAAATTTTATAAATCTGCTTAATTTGGAGTTGTATAATATGGCGCTATTTTTTTATGGCGCTTTTCATATAGGGGGGGAAAATGAATAGACGTTTTCTTGTTTTTGTTTCCGTTTCGTTTTTTGTTCTTTCACTTGTTGTTGGATTTTTGATTCTAAATGGGCAGAGATTGCGAGCTCAACCGCAACATGTACGCGGATCGGCCAATGTGGCTGTGAGTGGCTATGGTAATTCTTGCGGAAATTTTATCCTTTGGTCTAATGGGCGCATTACTTCTTCCGAAGGCAAAGTTGTCAACGAATTTGACCAATATACTCCGGACGCAAAAATAAAAATGCCTGCTCGGGTAAAAGGGCAATGTGTAGGCGCTTCTCAAGTAGCTGTCAGCGTTTTCGTCAACGGAAGTGGTAGCTACGTTGTATTTGCCGATGGCTCAGTGCGCCGTCCGCGCAATAGTAAAGCTGCGGCCGGTAATAGCGAGTTCAATTTTGTTGCTGGCAATATATTTAAAGAGCCTGCCGGCAATATGTTTGTCGATACTGTGCCTCAATTTAATAGCGGTTTTACTAGAACTTATTTCCGAAATGGATTGTATGAAAATGTACGTATCGATTTTGACAAGCCTTTTAGCAAATCTCCGGTAGTGCTTTTACATACTTTTCATAGAGCTAATCCGAATAAGGAAACTTCTGCAAGCGTGCGTCTTAAACATGTTACCAATACTCATTTTATTATTGAGTATGAAGAAAGCGCTTCCTATGGTACCCGCAAATTGGGAGATAAGTGCTTTTTTATAGCTTTAGGAGACTAAAAATAGGCAAGATTTTCTCTTAAAGCGGCTAATTATTGGCCTATGTTGTTGCAAGTAACTAAAGCTCAAGAATTATCTCAGTTTTATACTAAGCGTTGGAATGAAACAAAGCTTGGAGAAGTTGTCAAAACGCTACCCAACGGCATCTTTTCCGCTTCTTCTTTGCTTGAAGCCAAGCGAGCCGGAGCCAAATATGCTCTTTTGGGTATTCCCGAAGATATAGGCTCTAGGGCTAATGGAGGAAGAAGCGGTTGCCGCGAAGCTTGGTTTGCTTTTCTAAAAAATTTTCTCAATCAGCAGAGCAATTGCTTTTTAAGCGGAGAAAATTTGCTTATAGCCGGTTGCATACCATGTGACGATTTGTCTGCAGATGCGGAGCATATCCCGGAAAATACTGAGCCGCAAGAATATTGGCGAGCTTTGTGCTCTCGTTTAGATGAGCGCGTCTATCCTGTAATAGCGGCTTTAGTTGCTTATGGCTATATCCCCATAGTTGTAGGTGGAGGCCACAACAACGCTTATCCCATTATCAAGGGAACTGCCTATGGATTGAGTTTAGCTTCTTTGCCAGAATTGAGTTTAGAAGAACATCCTCTTATTAAAGTAGCTTTCGGACAAAGCGGCAGTGCTTTAGGCGAAACATTAGCCAATCGTCCCTTATCTGCGGAAAAAGCCGCTTCCAATTTGGCTATGGCTTTAGAAAATCTCACTTCCGGAGTTGCCAACAATCAAGATATTTCTATTAGCGACAGTATCTGTGCCGAAGAAATAAGTTTAGCTGAAGCTGTACGCCGTCATTTGCAACAATCAGACCAAGCCAAGGTTAATAATGAGTATTTGGGGCCTTTAGACGATGGGGGACAGCACTTTTTACCTATTTCAGTAGTTAATTGCGATCCGCATGGCGATTTTCGAGCTTTGGAAGGGCGTCATAGTGGCAACTCTTTCAGCTATGCCAAATTGGCTCGCTATTTAAATAACTATTGTGTAGTCAATTATCATGAAAGCTTAAATTCAGCCAACATGCTTTCTTATATGAGAGCGCAAGGAGTACGAGCTTTTTCTTATGAGTCGGTTTTTATAAGGCATGAATTTTCTTATGCAGATACTCTAGACTTTGTGATCCAGCTTATGGGCAGTTCCAAAGATATGATCGGTTTAGAGCTGGACTTGCACTCAATAGCTCATATGCCAACTGAGGAGCTGTCTCCAAGCGGAATTTCTCTGGAAGAGGCTGCATTTTATGTTCATGCTATGTCCTCTTCTTTGCCTATTGTCTATGCTCATTTCCCCGAAGGAGCACCTTCTTTGGTTGATTGTGGGGAAAAAATCGTGGGTCAAGGGCTCTCTTTATTAGTTTCAACCTTCATTAAAGGCTGTGAGCATTGTGGTCGCAGTCGTTTTGCTTAACGATTTTTAGGCAACATTTGCAAATCTACAGGTGGCGGAGGCAAGATTAAGTTGGGAAACTCATTGCTTTTTTCTTGCTTAAGCAATCCTGTAGCCGGATCTAGCTGGTTGCTTAAAGTGCGTACATGCTGGCGGAAAGGCTTAGTATTGGCGGCCAATTGCTTTATTTTGTTTTTTAATTGCTGCTCCTGACTATATAAATATTCTAAATCGCTCTGAGCTGCGTCCAAACAAAGTTTGGCATCTTCTTTTTTCCAACTTTTGTCCAATTTTGGCAAAGGGCGCAGTACTTCTATATAGAGATCGGCGTCGGTACTTTTTATTATTTCAAAGCTAGGCTCGGCAATCAATAAAGAAGATCCGTTGGGGTTGCTCTCAAGCGTTTTATAGGTGCGAGCTAACTCTTCTTTGTAATTATGTAAGAGCTTTTGTCCTTTTTGGTTGGCTTCCAGGTTGCTATTTAGCAAAGTTAGCTCTTTATCTTTGCGCAGCAGCAAGCGAATAGTAGCATACAATTCGATTGGCTCTTCCGGCAGTCCCAAGTCCAACTTTTTTAAGAGCGAGCGCATTTCTTCTAAGTCGGCCGTCAGAGGCAAACTATCCATATTTTCTTGGCATAACCGCAATTCTGGAGCCGGAATTAAGCGATTAAGCCTAGCTAACCAATCCCAAACTCTAGCTTGCACTATAGCTTGAGCTGGTGTCAAAAGGCTAAAGCTCAATATTAAGAATAAAGCCACACAGGACAGGCATTTTCTCATATGGATAGTTTTTATCATGGCTTAAGAAGAGCGCTCTCTTTATTAGTTAGTTTTTCAAAGGAACAAGTTTAGTTAGCAAAGCTTCGCGATCTTGGGGGTTACTCAAAATGAGAGTAGGCAATTTGGGGTTGTCTTTAGTCAGCTCTCTAATATTGAAAGGAGTTCCTTCAAGCGTATCTACACAACCCCCAGCCTCAAAGAGAATGGGCAAAACTCCGGCTACATCCCAATGATAAATGCGCATAAAAGCTCCAGAAGCGTCACCTCTAGCTACTGTAAGAGCATGAATTACCGTAGAACCTAAACTGCGCACCTTGCCATGATATTTATCGGCAGCGTATTTGTGATGGAAAGTGGAAGGAACTAAAAGCAAATGTTCTTTTTGATCTAAGTCCACATTTTTTATATCCAATTTTTGCAAACCGAAAAGGGGAGATTCCACATAAGCACCCAAGCCGCGAGCTCCCCAATAAAGTTCATTTAAAACTGGCAAATAGACCATACCTAATATAGGTTCGTTGCCTTTTATTAAACCAATGCTTATACCCCAAGTTGGCAAACGGCAAAGGTAAGCGGAAGTACCATCAATAGGATCGATAGACCAAATATAATCGGAAGAGGCTTGGTGCCAGCCGGTCTCTTCACCGACGATATTTTCTTCTGGAAAATGGCTCTGTAGGCCTTGAATTAAACAAGCTTCAACTTCTTGATCGGCTTGAGTTACAAAAGTACCGTCAGCTTTGTTGTGACCGCAAATATGGCCAAATTTGGCTAAGGCTATTTGAGCAGCTTGCTTAATTAAAGGTTTTAATATAGTTAAACGTTCTTGCAAATCCATAAAAAAAACTCGCTTATTTAAACTGTCTGACTTTGTGCTCTTTGCTTTTGTTTGGCGCTATCCCTTCACAAGAAATGGGCTTCACTTACAAGCGTGAAAGCTGGCAGAATAAAAAAATAGCCCCTCACACCACAAAAAGGGTAGAGGAGCTACCTTTAGACAAAAATTGCTTATTAGGCGTTGACAGCGGACTTGGCGATAGCAGCAAAAGCTTCCATATCGGTGATGGCCAAATCGGCTAACATCTTGCGGTTGATTTCCATACCAGCATTCTTGAGACCACTCATCAATCTGCTGTAAGAGAGACCACAAGCGTGAGCAGCGGCGTTGATGCGGACGATCCAGAGAGAACGGATGTCGCGTTTCTTAGCGCGGCGATCTCTGTAAGCATAATGCTGAGCGTGATGGAAAGCTTCCTGAGCGCAGCAGATGCGACGGCTACGAGCGCCTCTGTAGCCTTTTACTGCCTTTAACAAGGTGCGGCGTTTTTTCAGCGAGAGAGTTCCACGCTTTACTCTTGGCATTTTATTCCTCCTGAGGGGAGCGACTTAGTCGCAGCAAAAAATTTATTCTTAATACCTTAACTATATCTTCCGAAAAACTAGGTGTAACTTATAGCCTAGAGATAAGGAACGAGAGCGTGCATACGCTTGACGTCAGTCTTGTCAACTAAAACGATCTGACGGAACTTACGGGTTCTATCGGGAGATTTCTTCTCGCGGATGTGATGGCATCCAGAAAACTGGCGCATTCTCTTCATTTTACCGGTGCCGGTAACGCGGATACGCTTCGCTACAGATCTTCTTGTGCGAATCTTAGGCATGTGTAGCTCCTTTCATACCTCAAAACAGCCCTGCATAGTATCGTATCAGCAGGGCCCATTTCTATGTGCTTTTTTTCTCGGCCTGACCAGAGTTAATTCTTTGACAAAGAATACTAGGCGTTTTCAGCCGCTTTAGCTTCCGGCTTAGAAGCCTCTGTGGCAGGAGTCTGAGAGGCTGCAGCCTGAGCATTGGCCTTAGGCTTCGCCTGGGCTTGAGGACCAGTCTTAGGCGCTAAAACCATAACCATCTGACGTCCGTCCATGGTGGGTTTCTGAGCTATAACAGAAATCTCCTGAACTTTCTCAAACAGCGACTTAAGCAACTCTTTGGCGAGTTCCATGTGGACAATTTCACGGCCACGGAAACGCAAAGTCACTTTAACGCGGTCGCCGGAGCGGATCAAACGATCTATAGTCTTTACTTTGACTTCAAAATCGTGATCGTCAATCTTGGGACGAACTTTTACTTCACGAAGCTCTTGGGGCTTACGCTTGGCTCGGCTGTCTCTTTCAGATTTGGATTGCATATATTTATACTTTCCATAATCCATGAAACGACAAACCGGCGGTCTGGCTGTGGGATTAACTTCCACCAAATCAAGGTTGTGGGCTTGAGCTTGCTCTAATGCCTCACGAGTAGACATCTGCCCCAACTGGCGTCCCTCTTCATCGATAACAAAAACACGGGGGACTCTGATCAGGCGATTAGTTCTCAGTTCCTTGGAAATCGGTTTACCTCTGTTGCCAGCCGAAAAAACATTACGTGAACCAACATCTGCACGTGGTCCGGCTTCGGTGAACCAAAAACCGGTAGGCCCTTAAATAATGAAAGGCTCCTAATGACCACTACCTCTGAAACTGCCCCTCTCAGGGTGGCGTCGCAGGGTGAGAAGCCGGTGCAGCTTCTGCTTTTTTGGCCTGTAGTATATCTCTACACGCTTATCAATAATGTAGCGCAGGTAGTATACTATCGAAAGTCAATCTGTGTCAAGAAGAAAAAGGCGCTTTTTACAGCGCCGTTTAGTAAAAAATTAGTTTTCTTTTCCAGCTCCGCTTTCCAACAAATGGCGATGGGCTGGGGAAGTCATAGGAGGAATGTCGGTTCGCTCAAAGTTCTCTCTGGCTTCTTTAATGTGAGGCCACAATTCTCCCCTATAACGTCTGGAATAGTGGAACATATAAAGATTCTCCACTTCCAGCTCTTTGGCTATGCGACCAGCTTGGCGGGCTGTAAGGTGAAAATTTTGTATAGCTTTATCGCGCTCAGCATGGCGATAACAAGCTTCACACCACAACTCATCGGCTCCTTGGCCAACCCAATGAATAGAAGCCATACTGTCGCGATTAAAAACGGTATCCGTCACATAAGCATAACGGTTTGGCTTGGGATAATAAACTAAAGGACGCAAGGCGTCGATAGTTTTTACTTCATCACCAACTTTTATATCGTGCGGTTCAGAAATTTGACCGGAACAGATTTTGAGCAATTGGCCAATCCAAGCTCCGGAAGGTAAGCCAGATTTAGCAAATTCGTCTTTTTTTATACGTGCTTGCAAAGGCTCAGTAATAGAGTAACAAAGGCAGGGAACGCCATGCACCAAAGGAGCAAAGCGAAGCATAGTACCGTCACCTAAACGCAACTCCGGATGAGTAAGCGGGTGAGCTCTTCTATCATCTATATCTTCAACAAACTTATTGGAAGCTCTGAAAAGATAAGACACAACTTGAGTGTCTTCTAATTCGCAGCACTTAATAGAAAAATTAGAATCTTCAGTCAGATTCCAGCTATAACCTTGTAAGCGGCAGCCTATTTGGGCAGCTAAGCCAACCGGGCCGAAAAATACCAGCTCTTTGGACTCGCGCAAGTTCATGCGCATAATAGCATCAAAGCCGATAAAATGGTCGATATGGGAATGCGTAATAAATACACGAGTGGTGTCGATCATGGTGCCTACGCTTAAATTTCTGAGATCTCCGCAATCGAAGAGCCAGTATTCTCGCGTATCGTTGACACGAACCAACACCCCCGGATCTTCCCAGGGTTGATTTATTAAGGTACAAGTATATTTCATATAAGGGCCGCCCCCATTGTTAGGCAAGGTCTAGAGCCAACTCAAGCATATTCTTTAAGGAAGTTTGGCGTTGTTCGGTAGTTAATATCTCCGATTGGCCCATTACTTCGCTGACTGTTAAAATAGTCAGAGCTTTTTTTGCATGCAAAGCGGCGTTGGTATAAAGAACAGCGCCTTCCATTTCACAAGCTAAAATTCCTAATTTTATCCACTTTTCGTAGCTGTTGGAAGCGTCGTAGAAGTAGTCGGAAGTGAGTATGTTACCTACGTGAGCGGATAAGTGTTTCTCTTGGCAGAGTTGGTAAGCCTTGGAAAGAAGTTCAAAATCGGCCAGAGGAGCAAAAGTACCGTTAAGCTGAAACTGGCTTATAAAGTTGGAATTGGTGCAGCAACCTTGGGCTAAAATAATATCGCCGAGCTTAAGATCGGAACGCATACCGCCGCAAGTGCCGATACGGATAATTCGTTCCACGCCCATGTAAGCGAATAATTCATGAGAATAAATACCCATAGAGGGGCCGCCCATGCCGCTGGCCATTACTGAGACGCGTTTACCCTTATAAAAGCCGGTATATCCTTGTACAGCGCGGACGTCATTTACCAGTTCGGCGTTTTCCAAGTAGTGCTCGGCTATATAACGAGAGCGCAAAGGATCGCCGGGCATTAGAACTGTGGGGGCAAATTGGTCAGGGCGACTGTGAATATGGGGCGTTCCTACTGACAAGTTGGAAGTATCGAAAGCGGAAACTGTGCCTTCTCCTACTTTGGAAGCAGCGGGAGTGCTTTCGGCAGGAGCTTGGCTAACGATAGCTTCAGCTTGAGGTACCGACTGAGAGACCGTCTCTTGAGGAGCTTTTACTTCACAAAAAGGCAAACCGCTAGCTGAAGCTTTAGCTTGCTCTTTAGCAGCTTTGGCTTCGGCTTTGCGTTTGGCTTGCTGACGGTAAGATTCTATTAGTTCTGGAGCCATGGCGGCCAATTCGTCATCTAGCCAACTCTGGGGATGATTGTCAGAAGCGCATAAGACAAAAGCGTTGGCCAACTTTTGACGGAACGATTTTCCGTAGCCGGCCAAAACAACTTCTAAAGGATCGCCGTCGTAAATATTGTCTAAGCGAGTTTGAATAAGAGGGTGTTGTAAGGAATCTTGATGATATTGAGCTTCTGGTAAATAACGATAACGGTTGAAAAGATCGAAGTGCCAAAGCAGGAAATTGCTCACTGTGCGCTGGCCGTGAGTATCGTTGCCAAAGTGCTCCAACATGTAAATGGTCAGGCGCAAATAGATAGCGATACGTTCTCTGGGAGTAAGGTTGAGATCGCGCTTTTCACGAATTTCTTGGAAAATCCAAGGCTTAATGAGGGCGCCGCGTCCGACCATAATGCCTTGAGCTCCACTTTGAGCCTTTTTATCTTCGGCTTCGTACCAAGTAAGAATATCTCCATTGCCTATGACTGGAATGTGGACATTTTCTACGGCCCTTTTTACGATGTTCCAATCGGCGGCGCCGGTATAGCGCTGCTCGCGGGTACGTCCGTGTACGGTAATAGCTGAAGCGCCGTATTCTTCGGCCAACTTGGAAGTCGTTTCGATATTTACGTGGCCTTCTTTGTAGCCGGCACGCAACTTTACTGTGTAAGGAATGTGGGTATTTTCTTTTAAAACGGCCAACAGTTGCTCAAACTTTTTGAGACGATCTAAAAGCTGGGCTCCCATGCCTTTATTGACGGCTTCGTCGATAGGACAACCACAATTTAAGTCGATAAAATCGGCTCCGGCTTCCTCGATTATGGGTATAGAATTTTTCAGATCTTCAGGGTTGTTGGTGAGAACTTGCACGCCAAAGCATTGCTCTTGCGGAGCTCGACGCAATAAAGCCAAATCTTTGCGGTTTCCTTTAGAAAGTGCAGAGGCAAAGATCATTTCGGAGACGGTTACGTCTACTCCGAAATCACAGCAAAGACGACGAAAGGGCAAGTTACTTCCCTTGCTCATGGGAGCGAGAATGACTGAATTATTCCAACTACTAATCATAGGCGGGGTGAGTTCCGTATCAATAGTTATATTCCCTTTTTAGTTAGGCCCCGGAAATATTGTTGTATAGAAAAAATGTAGCCTCAAAATCAGAAAAATTGAGTTGCTGTATCAAGGTATAAGCTATTGCTGTGGCTTGGAGGGAGTTCTGCAGGTTTATATTAGGTGACGGTGAATTTCCGGGGGCAATTTTTGGTAACATTTTGGAGATTAACATGGTTCGTGTACGTTTTGCCCCCAGTCCTACAGGCTACTTACATGTAGGCGGTTTGCGCACCGCTCTTTATAACTATTTAATGGCCCGCCACGAAGGCGGCCAATTTATTTTGCGCATTGAAGATACCGATCGCACTCGTTTGGTAGAAGGTGCTGTCGAGGCTTTGCTGGATTCGTTAAAGTGGGCCGGACTGACTCCGGACGAAGGCGCCGTCGTTGGTGGAGATCGCGGCCCTTATGTACAAAGTGAGCGCTTGCCTATCTATCATGAAATGGCTAAAAAGTTAGTCGATGAAGGCCATGCCTATTATTGCTTCTGCACTGCTGAGCGCTTAGATCAGATGCGTGCCGAACACAGTGCCAAGGGTGAGAGCACTGCTTATGATCGTGCTTGCCGCAACCTTTCTAAAGAAGAAGTAGAGGAGCGCTTGGCTAAAGGCGAGCCTCACGTTATCCGTCTTAAAGTGCCCGATGGTCGCACTTTGACAGTACATGATATTGTGCGCGGTGATGTCAGCTTCGATTCTTCCTTAGTTGATGACCAGGTGCTGATTAAAACTGACGGTTTCCCTACCTATCATATGGCTGTGGTAGTTGATGATCATTTAATGGGTATTACCCATGTAATCCGCGGTGAAGAGTGGCTCTCTTCTACTCCTAAGCACCTTTTGCTTTATGAGTTCTTTGGTTGGGAAGTTCCTCAATATGCTCACGTGCCGTTAATTATCAACGAAAATGGTAAAAAACTTTCCAAGCGCGATGGCGATGTATCCGTAGAATCTTACCGTGAGAAAGGCTATTTGCCTGAGGCTATGCTCAACTTCCTCTGTCTTTTGGGCTGGAATCCCGGAGACGAGCGCGAGTTCTTTACCTTGGACGAATTGTGTAAAACTTTCACCATTGAGCGCGTGCGCAAGTCTGGTGCCGTTTTTGATTTTGACAAGCTTCTTTATATTAACGGTTTACATATGAGAGCCAAGTCCAATGAAGAGTTGGCCGATTTGGCTTTGCCTTTCTTTGATAAGTTGGGTAAAGCCCGTCCCGAGCGTTCCTACTTAATTAAAGTAGTGGAAGTTATGGCCGAGCGTGCCAATCTTTTGACCGATTATGTAACTGAAGCTCCTTACTTCTACGAAGATCCTGAGAGCTACGAAGAAGCCACCGTGAAAAAGCGTTGGAAAGCTGCCAGTCACGATCTTTTAGCTGGTTGGGCTCCTATCTTGAGTGAACTTCCCGAATTTACTCCTGAGGCTTTAGAGGCTAGCTTGCGCGAATTTGCTCAGAGTAAAGGCGTAGGCGCTGGACAACTTATTCACCCAGTGCGTTTGGCTTTGAGTGGAGTTGGCAATGGCCCCAGCCTCTTCCATATGATGGAAGTTTTGGGTAAAGAAACTTGCTTACGCCGTTTGGAAAAAGCTTTGGCTGTTTTGCCTAACGGTTAGTGTTGTTCTAGTCTAAGTTTTATACGCTTTTAATGTGACGGCCGCTGTATTTTTTTTGCTATATCGCAGAAAAATACTGGCGGCTGTTGTTTTTTCTGTTTAGAATATGAGCAAATATAAGTTGCGCAGGTGGCCGATATGGACAAAATAATTTCTGCAAATAGGCGCGTTTTGGCATTAGATTTTGATGGCGTAATTTGGGATACAGAACGTGAAGGCTACGTTGTCGGCCAAAAAGTTTGGCGGGAAATTTTCGGTCGCTGGGCTTTTTGTCCCGGACATATTTTTACTTTGGGACGCTGGCTAGCTCGCACTGGTGAAGAATTTGCTTTAATTTTGCTTATCGGTGAGCGTCTTTGTTTGGAAGCGGCTGGAGCTGATTGTGTAGCCAAAGTGCATGGCCAAAAGCCTGTAAGTGCAGAAGCGGCTGCCGCCAGTTTTGAAGAGGGGTCTTTACCGGCGCTTTTATCCGGAAAAGCTGCTCAATGGAGCCATGGCCCTGAGCCCTGGACGGAAGCAGCCGCTTGTTTCCCTGTTGATGTCAGCCATATAAATTTACAAAACTATGCTTTGGCTGATTTCGTGGCCGAGGGAAGTGCACTAAAACATTTCCTTTCTTTTTTCGGTCAACGCTTAGCTTATTGGCGAGCTGAGTCGCGCCGCCTCAATTTGGCCGACTGGCTTAAACCACAGCATATATATGAAGGCAATGTGGAGACAATAAAAAAGGCGTTGACTATTTTTGATGGCGTGTCCATTTGCACTACCAAAGACAAAGCCTCGGTTGAAGCGCTGCTAAGCACAGTCAATTTAAGAATGCTCATTTTATCCAAAGAGCATACATTCGATAAAAAGTTGCAACTTTATATTTTGGCAGCTAGTTTTGGCGTTGAACCGGAACAAATATTGTTTGTAGACGATTTATTAGACAATTTGCTTAAGGTTCGTTCTTTGGGAGTAAATGTGGCTCTGGCTGGTTGGGGCTACAACTGTGCTCAATCTAGGGCCAAAGCTGAAGAGCTCGGTATCCCTGTATTTAAACACTTGTCAGAAGCGCTGAATTTTGCCAACCAAATTTAACGCTTTAGTTTGTTCTGAACTACTGGAACATCAGCTAAAATTTCATTTAAAACTTCTAAGATGTTGTTCCCTTGCTTGCTAATCATACGATGAGACAGTATATAAGGAGCCAAATATTGCACATCGTCTGGTATAACGTAGTCTCTTTTATTGAATATGGCCCAAGCTTGGCTCATACGATAGAGAGACTGTGAAGCTCTGGGACTGGCTCCCAATTTGAGCTTTTTGGTTTGGCGTGTGGAAGCTACAACATCCACAATATATCTCACCGCTGCTTCACTGACTTGCACAGAACGTACAGTCTCCAAGGCCATGCTCAGTTGTTCGGCTGTGCATACGCTTTTTAAGCTTTCGACAGGATGACTCTGCTTTTGAGCCTTAAGCATATACATTTCGGCTTCAGGGCTGGGGTAGCCCAAACTTAGCTTTATGGTAAAACGATCTAATTGAGCTTCGGGTAAGTTGAAAGTACCTTCATATTCTATGGGATTTTGTGTTGCAGCGACAATAAAAGGCCTGGGTAAACGATAGGTCTTGCCACTTACGGTTACTTGGCTCTCTTCCATACATTCCAAAAGGGCCGATTGCATTTTGGGAGTGGCGCGATTAAGTTCGTCGGCCAAAAGAACGTTACTAAAGACCGGCCCGGGATAGAATATGAAATCTTCGTTTTTTCTACTGTAAATATTGGTGCCTAGCAAGTCGGTAGGCAACAAATCTGGAGTACATTGCAAACGGGCAAAAGTTCCGCCTACAGACTTGGCTAAGGCTCGACAAAGCATTGTCTTACCCACGCCGGGTACATCTTCGAAGAGTATGTTGCCTTCGCTTAAAACGGCTGCCAGAGCCAACCTAATGTTGGGCTCTTGGTCAAAAATAACCGAGCTTATATTCTCTAGCAGCAATTCGGCAAGATGGCTTACTTGTTTTACAGTGTACGACATTCAATATCAGAGTTGGCGATCACTCGCGAACGCAAAGGAGCATTTGTGCTAGTAGGAGTGGGAGTATAAGTTTCGATAAAAGCTTTCGAACCAGGACAACCATGCACGTCAATATTGATCACTCTGTCGTCGTAGGCGCGTACGTGATCCGTGTCGCGAGACAGGGGAGTATGGCCGATAACACAGCTGGTGCATTGGAAACCGTCGAGCATACTTTGCATCTCTTCGTCAGTAAATTGAGAAGTACGGGTGCCTGATTGATAATCGTAGCCCCAAACGCGACGTCCCCAAATAAAACTTTCTCTGGCTGCTAAATAGGTGCTTTCTGGCAACTCGGCCAGCTCTTGCATAGGACGCCAATATTCGCGATTGTCTGGCACTGAGTGAGAGAATAATCTGTTATTGACAATTACGCCCAAATACAAATTATCTTCGAGATATTGACAAGCACCGTTGTGCATTACCTCAGCCCACTTTTCTAATCCGCCGAAGCCCTCAGCTGTTCCTTCTCCGCCTTGGTACCACCAGTTAATAAAGCCCATAGCTTCCTCTATTTGATCGGAGTCTAGGCCTTTATCGGAGAGCTGACGTCTGAGCAAAGGATAAATGCGGCTAGTTAAAAGCGTATTAGTAATGAAATCTGCACTGAGATAATTGGTCACTTTGGCAGAGGCGATCATCATCAAGTCATGATTGCCCAAGATAGGGTAAAAACGACTATCAAAATTGGGATCGAAGCGGCGCAAGCGGGCCATGTCTTTTTGTAAGCTGACGATCAGCTCTAAAATTTTGCGCGGTCCTTCGATAGCATTGTTGGTGGTCTGATCGAAAGGAGCTTCTAAAGGCTCGCCGCGCCAGTCGACATAGTCGCCAATAAAAATAAGGTCGACGCGATCTGCTTTGGGGTTCCAAGAAATAGTACCAGGAAGCAAAAAGTCCATTTCTCTCAAATAGCGGAGCAAACGATAATAGTCACCATGCAAATCGCCAACAGCCATTAAAGTGCGGGTTCTGTCATCGATGGGTGGTCTGCCGTTATCGTCGGCCGGATGGCTCTCTTGTGCTGCCATATCGCCATTTATGTGCTTATCTGCTATAGAGTCCATGTGGTTTCTGTCTCCAAAAAACTATCGATTGGGCAAGTGTTGTGGGGAAGATTTTTATTGTGTCAACCGGCACTTGCCTAACGCGTCAAAACGCCCCTTTTATTCTAGGCTGTGTCGGTTTCTTCCTGTCCTTACGTTCAGCTAAGAGGAGGAAAGCAAGCCATTCGATAAAGAATCTTCAAGCTAAAGTTTGTTGTGACAAAATCAAGGAGAATACAGTATTTATGCCCTTATTCAAACGCTCGAAGAGTTCCCGTGACTCACGTGATCGCCGAGGAGGGTATGGCTTCAGTAAAGATCGCCGTACCGATTCCCGCAGCTATGCTAGCTCCTCTGCGAGCCGCAGTGAACGTTCTACTGGACGCGAGCGCAGCGATCGCTCTTCACGCGAGCGTGTCATCAATCCGGAATATGCCGACTCTGCTGAATTGGTAGCTGCAGCTCAAAAGGCTCGTCGCCGTCAGCGTGCTTTGCGTGAAGCTCAGGCTCCGGTTAGCCCCGAACAAGAAGCCGCTTTAAAATCGCTCTCTTTATTCTTAGATAAATATTCCGAACTTTTTGCCTCTTGCCAAGAATGGCTCTTCTTGCGAGCTCACTTTACGCCTGAGCTTTTCTATCAAGATCCTACCTCCGGCTTGGGGTGTTTCGCTTTTTCTTACAACGGCTGTATTACTTGCGAGCAAAGTTCCGCCCGCGCCTATCGTCGTTTGGCATCTCACACGCTCAATCCTAAAGACAGAGTACACCGTCAAAGCGCCGATTGCTTACTTTTCGTAAACTACCCAGATCAGGTTGTGCCTGAAATCGGTATCGCCCAGCCTTGGGAAGAAAATCCGACTTTCAAAGCCGTTTATGACGCCGCTTTGATTTTAGGCACTTCTTCGCGAGCTGAAAATTATGTAAACTTTGCTCGTGCTTTGCGCTCTGTTAAAGCCGGAGGCCAGATCGTCTTTTCCATTGCCAACAGTTTAGGTGCCAGCAGCTTTGAAAAAGCTATGAGTGAATATGTGCCTTTAAGCGCTCAGCAATCTAAATTCCACTGCCGTACATTTTCTGTAAAAGTTCCCTCCAATCTTCAGGAAAAAGAGCAAATGGCCGAATTGTTGAAAAAATGGGAAGAGGGCTTCGGTTATAGACTTTGTGAAGACAGTGGCTTGCTTTCTCGCCCCGGCATTTTCAGCTGGAACAAGGCTGATGGCGGTTCCAAATTGTTGGCCGAATATATTAAGACCAAAGCTCAGCTTCGCGGCGTAGGCGCCGATTTGGGCAGTGCTAACGGTTTCCTGACTAAAGCTGCTTTAGAGTCCCGCTCTTGCTCAGCTGGAGAAATAAGTCGTATCGATCTTTTTGAAGATGAGTATATGGCTTTAGCAGCGGCCAAAAAACAGCTTAAAGGCCTCAACCCTAAAGTACGTTTAGGTTATAGTTGGGCCGACGTAATTTCTGATGTGCCTTCCGAGCAATATGACTGGATCGTTATGAATCCACCTTTCCATCAGGGACAGACTCGCGTACTTAATTTAGGACGCGAATTTGTAGCTAGCGCAGCTAGAGCTCTGACTTGGCGTGGCGTCTTATATGTGGTTGTCAACCGCACTTTGCCTTACGAAGAAACTTTGGCCGAATATTTCAAAAACTATGAAAAAGTGGCTGAAAATAACGGCTTTAAGGTATTTATGGCTTCCAATCCCATTGTTGGCAACGCTCACTAGGCAGCTAAGATAAAGGAAGGTTGGAACTTATGAAGGTTCGTCTAGACAAATTGCTTTCCGAACGCGGCTTGTGCAAGCGGAGTGAAGTTGATAGATTAGTTCGCTCTGGTGAAGTTAGCTCTCGCAGTGGGGGCGAACTTTTAGCTAAGCAAAAAGTAGAAGCGGAAGAAATTCTTTTTCGAGGCGAACCTCTCGATCCGGCAAAACTTTATATCCTGATGTATAAGCCGCAAGGCTTTGTTTGCAGCCATGATGATAAAGGACAGCTTGTCTACGAGCTCTTGCCCGAGCGTTTTGCGCGGCGGCGTCCGCAAATTGCTAGCGTAGGCCGTTTGGATAAAGATACTACCGGAGCTTTACTTTTTACCGATGATGGTGAATTAAACCATAGGCTGATTTCTCCCAAACATCATGCTGATAAAGTTTATGAAGTGTGGTTGGAAAAGCCTATAGCCGATTGGCGTGTACAACCCTTGCGTGAGGGCGGCTTATACTTGGAAGGAGAAAGCAAACCTTTATTACCTGCCAAGTGCTCTCTTTTACTTGAAGGAAACTCCAAGATTATATTATCTGAGCAAGCTCAAGCCGCTGTTGTCCAAGCTCAAGAAGCCAATATAGAAGAGAGCGACCATTTGCTTCTCACTCTAACAGAAGGGCGCTACCATCAAGTTAAGCGCATGTTTTCTGCTTTAGACAATTCAGTAACGAAATTGCATAGAGTAAGTTTTGCCAATTTAGATCTTAAGGGTTTGAAAGCAGGCCAATGGCGTTTCTTGACTGACGAAGAATTACAAGCACTTTAAAATTATCGGGCGCCCCAAAGGCGCCTATTTCAATTATAGACTTATTTGTAATGATTGACTCACAAAGTATAGAAATTCGCAAATCAGATCCAGAATTGATTGAGCAAATTGCCAAAGGTTGCCGCTGTAGCAATTTATTGGCTCATTTGTTGATCAATCGAGGCTTAAAAACTGTAGAACAAGCGGAAAAATATTTCCATGCTGACACTGAAGAAATATATGATGCCGAAGCTTACCCTGGTGTAGCTGAGGCTGCAGAACTAATTGCCTCAGCCTTAAAAAAAGAAGAAAAAATTTTTGTTTGTGGTGACTACGATGTAGACGGCATTACGGCTACTTCTATTTTAGTTTTGGGGCTACGCAATCTTAATGCTCAAGTAGAGTGCCATTTGCCACACCGTTTTTCTGAAGGTTTCGGCTTATCTCAAGAGGGGGTGGACGCGGCTGTAAAATATGGCGCCAGTTTGTTAATTACTGTCGATTGTGGCTCTTCCAGCGCTGCCAATGTGGCTTATGCTCGCAACCTTGGTCTTAAAGTAATAGTTACCGATCATCACCAAATAGAAGGTGAAGCCGCCAAACCTGATGTTTTTGTTAATGCCAATTTAGAGGGGCACGATTATCCCTTTACTAAATTATGTGGCGCTGGTGTAGCTTGGAAGTTGCTTTGCGCTGTCTATAAGCTTCACTCTTTGCCTGAGCCACGCCATTATTTGGATATGGTTGCTTTGGCTACTTTGTGCGATATGGTACCCATGAAGGGTGAAAATCGTGTCCTCACCATGTTGGGCATGCCTATTTTCGCTTCTTTGGAGCGTCCTTGTTTCAAGGCTTTAGCTGAAGGTTGCAAAGTTAGCCCCGAAGCCATCAATGCTCAATCTATGAGCTTTTCTATCGGCCCCAAGATCAATGCTTGCGGACGTATGGATAGTCCACAATGTGCTTTAGATCTAATGTTGGCTCAAAATATCGACGTTTGTCGAATGAAAGTTAGCCGCCTTTTAGAACTGAGTCAGGAACGTCACAAAGTCGAGCAGAAAGTTTTTCGAGAAATTGAAGACATACTGACTAATGACGGAGAGATCAAGCGTTATTGCATTTTTATTTACGGTACTTGGCACAAAGGAATTTTAGGCTTATGTGCCCAGCGCTTGATGGATACATATCGCGTGCCTGTCTTTGTTGGTACCAATATTGACGATAATGGACAAATTATGGGTAGCGGACGCGCTCCCGAAGGCATAAATTTATTAGATATTCTCAATCTCTGTGCCGATTGTTTGGATCAATATGGTGGACATGCCAATGCTGGAGGTTTTACTTTAAAAGCTGGTTGTGAAGCCCAATTTGCTCAAGCTTTGCGTCAAGCTTGTCAACAGCTTGATATTAAGCCTCCCAAGAAAAAAGTCGATAGCTTGTTGCCTATTTACAAGTTAGATATGGATCTTATCCATGAATTGGAACGTTTGGAGCCCACTGGCAAAGAAAATGAAAAACCTCTTTTTTTAGCTAGAGGTGTGCGTGTAGTCAGTCCTCTCAAGCCTATGGGCGCTTTCGGTACCAGTGTGTCTATGCAAGTAGTTGATGACAACTTCCCCTTGGGTAGGGCTCCTATTAAGGCCATTGCTTTCAATAAAGTTAAAGATTTGGCTACGCTAGACACACAAAATTGCACTATAAGTTTCCTTTACAATGTAGAAGAAAATATCTTTCGAGGTCGTCGCGAATTACAAATTACTATTCGTGATTTTGTCGCTCCGGATCCTAAAATGGCGGTTTTAATGCCCGCCGCAGCGACGCAAAATGAGGTATTTTCTCCTTTTGAAGAAGCCGATCGCATTGTCAGCCATTTAGATAGTAAGCGCTATTTGGCTTGTGTATTTGCTCATAGTCAAGTTTCGCAGCGTTTGGTTGATAGTCGCCAGGTTGTTAATAAAAAATTATACTTTGAGCGTTTGTGTCAAGCTGAAGATCTCAAAGAAGCTACTTCCGTTTTGGTTGTCAGCGATACGTCTACGCCACTTTGCGAAATATCTAGTTGCGGTGCGGCCAAGGTTATAACTTCTTGGGAAACATATGTGGGAGCTCAGGCAGAAAAAGTCGCTTTCTGGCAAGCCGAGCCTTATAAACACGTGCTTTTGTTGGCGCCTCCTTTGCAAATAGAATTTTTTAAGCACTCGTGTATAGCAGGTGCTAAGCAAATTCACATACTGTTCGACTATAGCCAATTATTCCAATTGAGGCGCAAATTAAAAGCTTATGCTCTTGATCGTGAAATTATGAAAAGCGCCTATTGTTTAGCTATGCGTCTTACTAAGCGGGGAAATATCGAATTTAGGCTTACAGAAGCTCAAATAAAAGCTGCCTCGCAAGAACTAAAATTGGAAACAATTACTTTGCGTCGAGCTCTAAAAGTTCTGGAGCAGTTGAACTTACTTAAGCTAAACAATTCGGAAAATGGTACGTTATTAGGTCGCTTCATTAAGCCGGAAACTTCCGAAAAGTTAGATTTGCAAAGTTCGGCTCTCTATCGCAGCGCTTCTGTATTGCTGGATTCTTTCACTCAAGTACAGCGCCGTCTGTCCGGTTTAGTGTTGGAGGATGATTTCCTTGTTTAGGAAAATTGCGCTAAGTTGATACGCAACCATATTTTGAAAGGAAAATTTTTATGAAAAAAAATAAAATAATCGGTATTATTTTTCTTCTTTCCGTATTTTTCATAAGTATTTGCGCTGAAATGGCTATTGCCGAACCTTGGGGGCCGCCGCCTCCCGGAGGTCGTCGCCCTAGAAGAGAGCCTAAATGTGAAGTTAAAGTGCAAAATGACGCCGATTTTCCTATTTACATAATGTTAGATGGACGCAATCAAGGCTCCGTTTGGAAAAATAGCTCCGAAACTTTCAAAATCGAAAAGTGGGGCTCTGTTAAAGTAGAAGCAGAAATTCACAACGAAACGGCTAAAAAATGGGTTGAGCTGCGTCCCGATGATCAGAAAGCGGAAGTTACTTTTAAAAATGATGATTTCCCTGCTATCGATCCCAAAACGGTTAAATATTAAATATCGTTTGGAATAAAAACTAAAACGGACTGAATCTGGAGCTCAGATTTAGTCCGTTTTAGTTTGCTGACTTAGGCTAAACGCACTTTTTGGCGAGCGGCCCAAGATTATTAGAGGGGAATATTACCGTGCTTTTTCGCAGGATGGCTAATATCTTTGGTGCTTAAAGCCATTAAAGCGCTGCGCAATTTAGTGCGCGATTCTTTAGGATGAATCACTTCAGTGATAAAGCCTTTGGAAGCGGCCTCGTAAGGATTGAGGAAACGCTCTTCATATTCGGCTACGCACTTAGCTTTTTCGGCAATGGGATCTTCTGCCGCTTTAATGCGTTTTTTGAAGGCGATATTGACGGCTCCTTCAGCACCCATGACGGCAATTTCAGCAATAGGCCAAGCGTAAACATAGTCAGCGCCCATATTTTTGGAGTTCATGGCAATATAGGCTCCACCGTAAGCTTTACGCATGATCAGCGTAATCTTGGGAACTGTAGCTTCGGAGTAGGCGTAGAGCATTTTGGCTCCGTGGCGGATAATACCGTTGTGCTCTTGCTGAGTGCCGGGTAAGAAGGCGGGCACGTCCACTAAAGTTACTAAGGGAATATTGAAGCAATCGCAAAAACGGATAAAGCGGGCTGCTTTGTCAGAAGCGTGATAGTCTAAAGAGCCGGCCATACAATTAGCTTGATTGGCCACTACGCCCACTACGTCTCCACCCAGACGGCTGAAACCTACTACGATATTGGCCGCAAATTCTTTTTGCACTTCCATAAAACTGCCGGCGTCAAAGATAATATCGATCACTTCTTTGACATCGTAAGACTTTTTGCTGTTGTCAGGGACTATGCTAGTTAAAGTGTGGCATCTGTCGGCAGTCTCAATATCTTTATTATGTTTAAATAAATTGGAGATACTGCTTAAGAAAGAGGCTTGTTTGGGAGTGCTGCTAGGCAAAGAAGCTACATAAGACTGGGGCAAATAGCTAAGCAATTGACGTACGCCCATTAAGCACTCATACTCAGAATCGTAAGTAAAGTGGGAGACGCCGCTCTTGTGGGCATGTATATCGGCTCCGCCCAATTGTTCCACGGAAACTTCTTCGCCGATAACCGTTTTTACCACATTGGGGCCGGTAATAAACATTTTGGAAACGCCACGCACCATGAAGATGAAGTCGCAAATAGCCGGAGCGTAGCAAGCACCGCCGGAGCAAGGGCCCAAGATTAAAGCAATTTGAGGAATAACTCCGGAAGCTAAAGTATGACGTTGGAACATACCAGCATATCCGCTCAGGGAGCAAATGCCTTCTTCAATACGAGCGCCGCCACTATCATTGATACAAATGATTGGGGCTTTGGCTTCCATGGCCATGTCTTGAAGCCGACAGATTTTCATGGAGTGGTATTCGCCTAAAGTTCCGCCGATAACGGTAAAGTCTTCACTATAAACAAAAACCAAGCGGCCACCGATTTCACCATAACCGGTAATTACACCGTCACCTAAAGCGCGTCTTTTATCTAAGTCGAAATCGTCAATGCGCGATTCCACAAAGTTGTCTGTCTCTACAAACGTACCTGGATCGAGCAATTTTTCTAAGCGCTCGCGAGCAGTCAGTTTACCGGACTGGTGTTGTTTGTCGATTCTCTCCTGGCCGCCGCCCAATAGAGCTTTGGCTCTCTTGGCTTCCAGCCTCTCGATGGCTTCGTTCCAATTCATTAAAGTAGTTGCACCTCTTAAAATATCGATAAATATTTATCAGAAATCGGCCAAGCACTTTCCTCTGCTTGGGGGAAATCCTCTTTTAGGCAGATCTTTTGACTGTGGAGTTGTCAAGCAATTCTGGTCAAAATCTGGAAACGGTTACATTTTGTCCGATTGGAGCGCTGGCAGAAATATCCAGACGAAATCCTGCTTCAGGGAGCGGTTCCTGTACAGTCCAGTTTACCTTTACTTCTCCTTGCGGAGGAATGGCTTGATCATATACAGTTTCGCCTTCAGGAGCGGCGGCGCCACTGCGATAATTGTGTAATTTGTCCGACCAAACCCACCATTTTATCGATAGCGGCCCTCCACAATAGAAGGGGCGGCTGCCTATATTTTTCAAAATAATAAAGCCGCTTTCAGGTGAGGAATTTACTATTTCCTTGACACGCAAATATTCGTCAATATTCTCCGAGACTAAATAATCGGCTTGAGGCTGACCTTGCAAGACTTGCCAAAAGTGGCCGTCTTGGCTATAAGACCAGGTAAGTTTGTAATGACCTTCATTGAGAGGAGGGCAGAGCATAACCGTACTATTTTGCCCTTCTATCCAAAATGTTAAGGGCAAATTGTTTAAACGGTTTTGTTCTGAAGGCTCATTTGAAGGCTCAAAAGACGCTTGCAACCAGCCTTTTAAAGGACGAGAACATTGCAAGTGGACGGGATAGGCTCTGCCATACATCCAGGCGGAAGCTTTAGGTAAGCCGATTGTTTTTATACAAGCGGTTTGCTTATCCGGGTTTGCCGGTGTGGTTTTTTCGTCTAGCAGTAAAGAATTTTCCAATTTATAAAGCCAATATTTGCGTTGCTCTCCAAAAGTGCGCACAAAAGTTACTTTGGGCTTAATTGCATTACTTGCGGAAATACTGCCGGAAAAATTGCGCAATTCTTTTTCCGGCAGCGGCTTTTCACTCACCAACCAGTTAGCTCCCAAGCCGGATATTAAAGGAAGGGAACGCTGTTTTTGAAAGACCACGGTGCTGGCATTGGGCAAATAAGGAGCCGTGCCCATAGGTTGCCACTGTGGTGGTAAGGCGTGCTCGCAAGACAAAGTGCCGGATAAACCGTTAATTACGGCGCATTTTAAAAATTGTTCTGGCGTGTGGGCATGTTCGCGCCAAACTATATTTTGGGTGTTGGGCTGTTCCCAAAGCCAAAGAGCTAAATCTAGGTCGCGCCGATTCAATTGCAATTCTTGGCAACTCAAAAGCCAATTGTAGGTGTTGGGATACCAGGGCCACAAAACTTTAGCGGCTGCTTGGGGTGACTTTTGGGCTTCAATTACTACATTGTTTAGCAACCTTTGAGCGCCTACAAAGTTGGCAACGACAAAAATAAATAAAGCGGAATAAGCAACTCGGCGCCAGCCTAAGCTTGGCAGTAAAGTGGCTTTATCGATAAGGTCGGCAGTTGCCAAGGCCATAAGTCCGGCAAAGCCAACTCCGGCAGCAAATTCCCAACGAAAATATTCCGCTTCCTGAATAGGGCCAAAATCGACTAAAGCTGGCGTAAAGTAAGCAATTAGGCCCAAAAGTCCAAACATATAGCCGCAAATACTCCGGCGCTTGATAGCCCAGGCCAAAGTTAAGGGAGCCAACCAAGTGGGCAGCCAATGCAAAATTAGTACTTTTGAGCTAAAAATTGAGCTGTAGCCTCCGTCATCCAATATCGGTTTGTAATGACGAAACAAGGCTGTATTTAAAGCACCGGAAAAGCGTCGGTAGGGGTCGGCTCCCAAACGAATGGCCAACAAATGGCGTTTGGGAAAAGATACAGTAGCATAATCGGAAGTCGGCGCTCCCAAGGCTTCGTTGTGGTAAGGAATTGTTATTAGCTTACGGGCGCTTTGTCTAGCCAAGTTGCCCAACACGCCGCCGCCGCAAACGCTGATTAAAAGGCTACCCAAAATGCTCAGGACTGTTATGCTTAGCAATTTTTTGGCAATAGAAGTGCGGCGGCGGCACACTATAAGCGATCCGGCGGCAAAGCAAGCCAGCACTAAAGCCAGGTAGCTTTCGCAGATAAAACCGTAGAGGCCGGCGAGTATGGTAGTTAAAACTATTTTGTACCAAGGTAGCGGCCAATGTTCTCTGGCTTTATAAATTATGTCCACAAAAAGCCCCAGAAGCAGGCCCAAAATAGTGAAAACTAGCAAATCTCCATTATCGAAAGCATCCATAAGTCCGGCTTTGCCGCCTACATTGACGCAAAAGAAGAGGAAAAATGCGCCCCAGGCTCCGGCTCTGGCGCTGTGCGAAATTTTTCTAATTACCAAGGCCCAGAGCATAATGCTGCTGATTAAAAGAAAAATTTCGCAAATCCAAGTGGCGCGAATGGTGTCTTGGCCTACTGCGCCGGCCAAAGCGCCGATTAAAAGTTGCTTAGAAAAGTGGCCATTTAAACTTATCCAGGGGAAAAAGGGATGTATAACCGGCAAGCCGCTCTTGATCAGCGAACGGGAAATTGGATAGAGCGACCAAAAATCGGGGGCAAAATTCAAAAGCTGGACGGCGTGTACGTAGAAAATGGCTGCACTAATAGTAATAAAGAGCAGCAACTTTTGCCCTCGGGTGAAAGCCGGAGGTATCGCGCCTTGAGTTTGTGGAGTTTTGAGCACTAGGCCTATTATGGCAAATAAAATAGCACAGCTTAATAAACACCCCCACAGGGGGAGCCAAGACGCCAATAAAGTGGTTATACCTATAAGAGACAGTAAACCTATAGGCAAAGCCATAGCTTTAGCCAGGCTATTGTCATATATTTCCAAGCCGGCTGCCGCTATTTTGTATCCGCCCCAGGCTAAAATCAGGAGGACGATAATAAGCAAAATATCCAGCATTTTATGTCTGACTGTCTCTTTCGGTGCTTTTATGGATAGTTGGCTCGGCGGGAAGAAAAGCGATTAAAAACGTAAAAAAATCCCCGCCGCGCAATTAGCTTTGGTAAAGGTCTGCTTCGATAATTTCGCAGAGGATATGGCCTATGGCAATATGGCTTTCCTGAATACGACAAGTGCGCTTAGAGGGCACTACTATAGCCACATCGCTGATATTTTTTAAGGTGCCGCCGTCTTTACCAGTAAGTCCTATAACTAAACCGCCTTTTTGGTGAGCGCATTCGGCAGCCAAATTGATACATTGGGAATTGCCTGAAGTGGAAATGGCAATCAGCACATCACCTGGACGCATCAAAGCATTGACTTGACGAGAAAAAACCGTGTCATAACCGAAATCGTTAGCCAAAGCGGTTAAACATGAAGTATCAGTCGTTAAAGCTATGGCTGGCAACTGATTATCATGCTCGAAGCGGCCTACCAATTCAGTGGCAATATGTTGAGCGTCGGCTGCACTGCCTCCATTACCGGCCAAAAATACACAATGACCTTCGCGCAAACATTTTACCAACATTTGACCGGCTTTATTGATGGCCTCGGTATCTTGGAGCAGCCTCTGTTTAGTGTCTATAGATTCTTGCAAAGAAGTCTGAATAAGTTTATTCCAATTTGCACTCATTGAATTTTTTGTTTCCTTTTTCAATATAAAGAATTAAAGGTTGTCCCAGGCAATTTTGCTCAGATGGCCAATGGCTTGGGCAGCCGTATCATTTTGGCCGCAACCGACGTTTTTAACAAAAACTGTAATTGCTAAGGGATTGCCGCGTTTACTGATAATAATACCACTATCATTGACAACTCCGCTAATAGTGCCGGTTTTGTGATAAGTTTTGGTACCTTTAGGTAAATAGCGAGGTATACGTGAATTGTATTCCTGAGCGGCCAAAATAGAAAGGGCGTAGTCTGTCCAATCGGGGGCCAAAATTTCCTGGCGCCACAATTTGCTCAACAACATAGAAAAATCGTCAGGCGAGCTTTGGTTGTCTACCGTTTCGGCTACGTGTCTCTGTTGGGTAAAAGTATATCTGGCTCCGGAGCGATCTTCTAAAGCTTGAAATTGGCTTTTGCTTAAATTTTTGTTGTCTTCTTCTACCTCTTTAGCTAAAGCCAAGCGCTGTCTGGGAGTAAGTTGCTTCCAAGTATTGGCAATTTCATCGGGATTGTCACTTTTAAGCAAGCTGCCTTTGCCCAAACAAATTAACCAAGCTTGGCGATTACTCATAAAAATATAATTATCATTGAGGTTTAAATCACGCATTAAGCGATGAATATTGCCAGCGCCTATCAAGTGAACGATCATGTCGGTAGCCGTATTATCCGAAATAGTGATCATTAGAGTGAGCGCTTTATCCAAAGTGATTTTACTATTGACAGGAGCGTCGATCAGCTCGCCGCTGCCTATGCAAAAGTCTTCTTTTTTGATAGTGAGCTGTTTATCCACATTAAAAGGCAATACATTATCTTGTAATTGCAAACAAGTTTCGATTAAAACCGGCACTTTGAAAACGCTGGCCAACGGATATTGTTTGGAGCCTTGGTTAGAAAGTTTGGCCGAAGTGGGAATGTGGATAATAGAATAGCCTATATCTAAACCGGGATAGGCTTTGACTTGAGACTGTAATAACTCTTGTACTTTTTTTACGCGTTCGGGAGTAACTGGACTAAAAGAAGAAGCCAAATCGTTGCTTGACTTTGAAGCAGCGTCCGATTGTTTGTCGACGGAAGTAGAAGAATCAGCAAAAACTGGGCAACTAAAGAAAGCCAGACAAGAAGCTAAAATACCACAGAAAAGTAATGATTTACATTTATTCATGACACTTTAATTTTTCTCATTTAGATTAAGCGTGAAACTTTTCTACCAATTTGAAAAAAAATCCCTGCTTGGATATTTTGAGGTAGAGGAATTGTTTCGCTTGATCTCTTGTAAAATCGTTGCGTTTGTTGTATCCTATCAGACGGCATAGTGCCCTTTTTAGTCTTTGTTAAGGTTCCGGCACTCCTTAGCCAGCGATAGTGTTCCCTCTTCTGAAAGGGAGCGCCGGTGGTGCGCCTTGGTAAAAAGAAAATATTTTTTCATTTACCTGCAGTTTAATAAATGCAAGCTGGACTGATTCCGACTTGGGGTTTCTGTCTTTTCGCAGAGCGGCTCGCTTCCCAGTCTTGAGCTTCTCAGAAGGGCAGAACGTCAAATTTGACAGTTTGTTTGGTTCTGTGATAGACTCTCCTCTCACTTAACCTGGATCTGCGGGTTGCCTAGTGCCTTTCGCGCTGGGTTAAAATTTAGGAGGTTACTTCAGTGTACGCCGTGGTAGAAACAGGTGGCAAACAGTACCGTGTTGCTCCTGGACAGAAAGTTCGTGTAGATCGCTTAGAGGGCGAGCTCGGTTCCGAAGTTACTTTGGATCGCGTCCTTGTCGTAGTTGACGACAATCATAATTTAACTGCCGGTAATCCTACTGTTGCCGGTGCCGTCGTGTCCGCTCGTATCGTTGAGCAGCACAGAGAGCGCAAAGTGTTAGTCTTCAAGTATGCGAAGCGCAAGCGCCGTCGTGTGAAGACCGGATCCCGCCATTATTACACCACTTTGCATATTGGTGAGATTAGGAACTAACCTCTATTGATCCGGGTTAGTCTGCAGACCGATACCCGTGGTCGGATAAAAGTTTTCGCCTGTCTTGGACATGCAGGACTCACCGTAGAAGACGGAGGCGAAGATCTTTTATGCGCGGGTGTTTCTGCTCTATGCGGTGCCCTAGCCATTGGCCTTGAGCGAGTGGTTAGGGCTTCTGTTTTTTTGCGGGAAAGTCGCGGTCTCTTCTATATAAGGCTTGAGCCTATGAGCTCTGAAGCCGAAGATAAGGCCCAAGTGCTTTTGTGTACTGCTGTGGAAGCTTTGCGGGAGCTAGCCCACTACAACGAAGGCTTTTTGTCTGTGCAAACGTTTGCTCAAGAAGAAACTTTCCCTACGGCTGAAGAATTTATGGCTGAAGCCGAAGCAGAAAACGAGCTTAGCGATCAATATCTCTCAGAAGCCGAAGATTGAAAGAATATTAGGTAAGATTCTATTTCCATTGGAAAGTTGAGTCTTTCATTTGCTGAAGATAAAGCGTAGCGCTTGTTCTTAAAGGAATTGCTTTATCTGTCAGTGAAGTGGCCAAGAAGCTTAGTTTGCTTAGTTTTCAAACTTCAACGGACAGAAGGAGGAGAAACATGACTGAATTCATAGAAAGAATGAGCTTAGACGATCTCGATTTTGGAGATGAGCGTCGTCCCGGTGAGAGTACTCCTTTTACTCCCGCTAAGCTTATAGGTGTAGCTTGTTTAGGCGCTGCTGTGGCTTTATCCGGATATTATATCTATTCTTCTTTGGGCAGCGAAGACAAGGCTCGTTTACGTGATGGAGTGATTGGTTTCTTTTCCGAACAAGTAAAGCCGCTTATACCTCCGCACAGTTAGAATTGTCAGTGGAAAGAAGTGAGTGGTGCCATATTGGTTCCTCCACAAAAAAGGGGAGAGGGTAAGCTTCTTTTCCATATAATAATTTTTAGTTTAGGTAAGTCTGCCTCAAGAATTTGGCCTCGGTTTTGGCTGTGGTCAGGTTCTTGTTCTTTTTCGGCGGTTTTTGTGTTTTGTTTTTGTTGCGTTTATGCCGAAAATTGAAGGATGACTTTTTTTGGGAAGGGCGTGCGCTTTTTTGACCAGGATCAACTTATTTATTATAGCCATATTAGTAATAGCGGCTGATTTTTATACTAAGTATCTAGTCTATACTCGTATGGCTCTTCATGAGACCATCGAACTGCCGGTAAAATTTATCCAATTAACTTATGTGCAGAATTTTGGTGGTGCTTTTGGAATTTTCCAACATCAGAAGCTTTTTTTTATAATCGCTGCGGCTATAGCTGTCACTTGTGTCCTTTACTTCTTTGAAGATATAAAAGAACTGGGCAAACTTAGTTTTGTGTCCGCTTCGCTTATTTTTGGCGGTGCTATTGGCAATCTTATCGATCGTATTCGTTTTGGATATGTAGTAGATTTCTTAGATTTGCGCTGGTGGCCGGTATTTAATGTGGCTGATATTGCTTTAACTGTTGGAGTCTCTTTACTCTTTATAGAAGTAATTATGGTGGGACAAAGTTCGGCCAAAGCTATCGAGGACAAAACGCCTGCTGAGGCCGATCAAGTAGAAGATAAAGCGGCAATCGAGATAGAGGAGAGCGAGTCTTCTACTACAGCTTCTGATGCTGCGCCTCTGACAGAAGTTACAGAGACAATAGAAGCCAAATTGCCACCGTCTCAAGTCTAGTTTTTTATAAATTTTTAGCTATCGGCCTTGGAGGTCTCTAGGTGCATCCCATTCTTTTCCAGATAGGCAATTTCCCCATTTATACTTACGGTATGATTTTGGCCGTAGCTATTTCCAGCGGTCTCTATTTCGCCGGTTATTTGGCTGCCAAGCGTGGCTGGGATTTTTTGGATATAGCCGATATTGGGTTATGGGCTGTAATTATTGGGCTTATAGGTGCTAGGTTAGGCTATGTTATTCAGCGTCCCGAAACTTTTGCCGATAACTGGTGGAGCGTTTTAAATTTTCGCACTGGCGGCATCACCATTATAGGAGCCATTATCTTTGGCAATTTGGCTTTGGCTTTGCTTTGCCGTCGCTATAAGCTCTCGCCTTGGTTTTGCGTAGATATATATACTGCGCCGCTGCTTTGGGGAATGGCTTTGGGGCGTCTAGGTTGTGTAGCCCAAGGATGCTGCGCCGGCAAGGTTTGTTCTGAAGGATTGCTTTGGGCTATTCATTATCCCGCCAACAGTGCCTTGGGAGCTTTCCCTCGTCACCCTTCGCAAATTTATGAGCTTGTGCTTGATTTGCTTCTTATGGCTTTTTGTTTATGGTTTTTCAATAAGAAAGCCAAATTTCAGGGCCAAACTTTTTGGGTCGGCGTTAGTGGTTACGCTTTGATACGCTTTTGCACCGAGTTTTTCCGTGATGGCAAAAGTTTAGGATGTTTCTCTTTAGCTCAATGGTTTTGCTTAGCAATGTTTGTTGTAGCTTTATTGGGCGCCAATGGAGTGTTTGGAAAAGCCGCTTTGGCCGTACCTCCGGCTAAAAATACAGAAAAAGAAGAAGTTGCTTCTACTGTAGCTAAAGAAAGTAAAAATTAAGGCTCGTCTGAAAGTCAACAAAAAAATAAACCGCTCCCAGTGGAACGGTTTATTTTTTTTAGAGAACATTGCCTTAATTGGCGTCCCCGGTGCGATTTGAACGCACGGCCCCTCGCTTAGG